>Ga0228701_1000945_pt1 | contig 21278 bp, 21 predicted proteins | sample McNCre117_Aug_MG_2_FD_178017 | JGI IMG/M metagenome (GOLD analysis project Ga0228701, IMG submission 178017) | Freshwater microbial communities from McNutts Creek, Athens, Georgia, United States - 11-17_Aug_MG | ecosystem: Environmental > Aquatic > Freshwater > Creek | place: USA: Georgia...
CTTGTCCGGGCGGTAGCCGCCGTCGAACATCGCGTAGATAACGCGTCGGTGAACCGGCTTCATGCCGTCTCGAACGTCTGGCAGGGCACGGCCAACGATGACCGACATGGCGTAGTCGAGGTAACTACGCTGCATCTCGGTCTGAAGCTCTACCTGCTCGATGTGGTCGTTGCGCTCTTCGGCGGCTTCTGGGTTCTGAATGTCTTCAGCCATTGTCTTTACTCTCTAAAGTCTTCGTGCGCGGTGTCCGGCCTAGATGTCTAGGAAGCGGACATCCTTTGCGTTCTGCTGAATGAAGGTACGGCGGGCTTCGACGTCGTCGCCCATGAGGGTGCTGAAGATTCCGTCCGCGATTGCGGCGTCTTCCATGGTCACCTGAAGCAGGGTGCGGCGGGCTGGGTCCATGGTGGTCTCCCAGAGCTCGTCGTAGTCCATCTCTCCCAGACCCTTGTAACGCTGGATGGCGTTTTCCTTAGGGATCTTCTTGCCGGCGGCCTGGCCCTCGGCCAGCTTGGCGTCACGCTCAGCGTCGGAGTAGACGTATTCGTGTGGCCCGTTGCTCCACTTGATCTTGTACAGCGGTGGCTGTGCCAGGTAAACGTAGCCGTGCTCGATGAGTGGGCGCATGTAGCGGAACAGCAGGGTCAACAGCAGGGTGCGGATGTGCTGGCCGTCGACATCGGCGTCGGCCATCAGCACGCACTTGTGGTAGCGGATCTTGGAGGCATCGAAGTCCTCGCCGATTCCGGTACCGAATGCGGTGATCATGCTCTGGACTTCGGTGTTGCCCAGCGCGCGGTCAAGGCGCGCCTTCTCGACGTTGAGGATCTTGCCTCGAAGCGGCAGGATGGCCTGGGTCTCCGGGTTGCGGCCGCGCATGGCCGAACCACCCGCGGAGTCACCCTCGACGATGAAGATCTCGGAGACCTTAGGGTCGCGGCTTGAGCAGTCTCGCAGCTTGCCCGGCATTCCAACGGACTCCAGGAGGCCCTTGCGTCGGGTTGCCTCGCGAGCCTTGCGGGCTGCCATTCTGGCACTCGCCGCCTGGATGGCCTTGCGGATGATCTCCTTGGCCTGGTTTGGGTTGCGGTCGAACCAGTCGCCTAGCTGCTCGTTTACCACGCGCTGCACGAAGGCCTTGGCCTCGGTGTTGCCCAGCTTGGTCTTAGTCTGGCCCTCAAACTGCGGTTCCGAGAGCTTGACCGAGATAACGGCGGTTAGGCCCTCGCGGCAGTCGTCGCCGGAAAGGTTCTCGTCTTTTTCCTTCAGGAGGTTCTTTTCGCGGGCGTACTTGTTGACCAGGGTGGTCAGTGCCGCGCGGAAGCCCTCCTCGTGGGTTCCACCCTCGTGGGTGTTGATGGTGTTGGCGTAGGTGTGGACGCTCTCGGTGTATGCCGTGGTCCACTGCATCGCCAGCTCCACCGAAAGGTTCTTTTCCTTGGTTTCGCTCTCGAACGCGATGATTTCGTCGTGGACCACCTCGGCCTTCTTCGCCGAGTTGAGGTATTCCACGTAGTCTTCCAGGCCGCGCTCGTAGCAGAAGTTGTCGTTTCGGCCATCGCGCTCGTCGTGCAGCGTGATGCGCAGGCCCTTGTTTAGGAAGGTCATCTGCTGAAAGCGCTGGCGCAGGGTCTCGTAGTCGTATTCCACGGTTTCGAAGATTTCCGGGCTGGCCAGGAACTCGATGGTGGTTCCGGTGTAGTCGGCCTTTTCGCCTTGGGCAATTGGAGCCAGAGGCACACCGATGGCGTATTCCTGGTTCCAGAGGTAGCCGTCTCGGGCAACCTGGACCTTCAGGCTGGTGCTCAGTGCGTTAACCACCGATGCACCCACACCGTGCAGACCACCGGATACGGCATAACCGCCGCCACCGAACTTGCCGCCGGCGTGAAGAATGGTGAGAACCACCTGGACGGTGGATATGCCCTCGGTTGGGTGAACCGCAACCGGAATACCGCGGCCGTTGTCTACTACGCGGATCCAGCCATCTTTGGTGATGGTGACGTTGATTGTGTCGCAGAAGCCTGCGAGGGCCTCGTCTACGGAGTTGTCTACGATTTCGTAAACCAGGTGGTGCAAACCACGTGGACCGGTTGAACCGATGTACATACCCGGACGCTTGCGGACTGCCTCTAGGCCCTCCAGGACCTGAATATTTCCGGCGTCGTAATTGTTTTCTGGCGCAGACATATTAAGTTTGTTACTCCTCGTAAACGGGTTAGGTCCGGTGAACTGCCCGCCCGATGACGGGACTTACATTCGGGTTGTCTAACTACAAGGAATTTTACCGTTTAGGTGTGACATTTATTGGCATTTGGTTACCCGTAAGTGTCTCTGGGGCCTCGTCCCGGCACGGAATATTTACCCTTTTTCCAGGTGGGGGCATCGGGGCCAACAAACTTGACGGCCTCTATCTTCAGAGTCGGATAGTCAGCGGCCAAACGCTCCAGAATCTGATTCTGCATGAGGCGTAGTTGGGTGGCCCACGCCGTAGATTTGCAGCGCACCAAAAGCTGTCCGTTGTCCAGTTCCTCGGGCGTGGAATTCTCGGCATTCTTTTCGCCGACAATCTTGGACCACCCGGCGAAAAGTTCGGCTCGGTTCAGCTCTCCATCCCAGCTGAACTGAGAGAGAAGTTTGTCCAGGCTGGCCCCCGCCGAAACCGGATCTCGGCCGGCCTGAAAAGGTTTGGATGAACTTCTCGTTGTGGCTTCTCGGCGGCGTTTTTCGTCTCTACCGATGCGGCCGGTCACGGCCTGCTTCATCCGGTGGTAAAAGTCCACCGCAAAGTCTTCGCTCATTCGTCACCACCCGCCGCCTTTTGTGATTCGGGCGAATCACTGACAATCCCTTGTTTCACGTGGAACATTTTGGCCTTGAGGCGCTCCGGAACATCCTCGGCAACGGCGGCCGTAATTAGCACCTGTTCGTTATCCGAAACTAGGTCCGCTAGGCGTTCGCGCCGCTTGGCATCTAGTTCCGCGAAGACATCGTCCAGAATCAGAATCGGGTCGCCAAAGCCACCCTCTTGACGCAGCAATTCGCGCGATGCAAGACGCAGCGCAAGTGCAAAGGACCAACCCTCGCCGTGGCTGGCATAGGTCTTGGCCGGCATCCCGTTCAATAGGAGCACTAGGTCGTCCCGCTGCGGGCCGCATAGAGTCAGGCCGCGCTCCAACTCCTTGGGTCTGAGTTCGGCAACCCTGTTGGTAAACAGCTGCACCAGGTATTCCTGATCGAAATTCTCTAGGTACTCCAACTCCTCCGGCTCGTCGTCTTCGCCAAAACCGGGCACCCCCTTAGCCAGCAACGATGATTTGAGCTTGAGCACCGGCTCATTCCTGACCACCGCAATCTCTTGATAGGCGGAAATCACCAGTGGATTTAGCCGATCCATCAAGGTTCCGCGCGCCGCAACTATCTGAGACCCCAGGGAAATCAGTTGAGTGTCCCAGGCATCTAAGGTCGAGAGAGCAGAACCCGCCACCGAGTTTGACCTAGCCGATTTCAGTAGGGCATTGCGTTGCTTCAGCACTCTCTCGTAATCAGAGAAAACCCCGGCCAAACGCGGGGTCAGCTGCACCAGTAGGTCATCGATGAATTTGCGTCGGTTGGTCGGATCTTTTTTTACAATGTCCAGGTCTTCCGGGGCAAAGGTCACGGTCTGCACGTAACCCAAAATGTCTCGGGCTCGATTCGACGGGCTTTTATTGATTGCTACGCGGTTTTTTGTAGTTTTGGACAATTCCAGGTCAAGCAAAACTTCGCGGCCGGCATGCCCCACCTTGGCCTTGACTATGGCGGTTTCGGAATCCCACTTGATCAGCGGTAGGTAGCCTGCGGTTCGGTGACTGCTAAGGGTTGCCAGGTAATGTACGGCTTCGACAAGGTTGGTCTTACCCTGGCCATTATCGCCGGCAAAGAGGTTTACTCCCGGGCCAAAAACTACATCGGTGGACGTGTGATTCCGGAAGTTGGCCAGAGTCAGGTGCTTGATTTGCAACGCCAGCGCCTCCCGAAATCTAAATTCTTGTAATTACAAGCCTTGTTGGCCCGCAAATCACAATTTCTTGTAGTTCTAGCGAAGTAGGTTCGGCTGAAGCAGGTACTTGAAGGAGTCTGCCTTGTCCTTGGCTCCATGTCCGGTGATTAGAACCGGTCCAGGCTTGTGAGGGTTGTCGTTGTTGGTGAAGGCAATCTTCACAAACTCGGTCTTGCAGGCACCGAGGGCATCGATCAGGAACTGTGGCTTCAACATGACCACAATTTCCTTGCCGGAAAGCTCTGCGGAAACACTCTCCGATGCCTGAGCCGATTCGTTGGCCTCAAGAGCTACCGAACCATCGGTGAACGAGTACTTGAGCGCAGGCTGCTTGTCCAAAACCAACGCAACACGACGAGTCGAATCGATCAGATCCTGGGTGGCCACGATCGAGTAGTTGTCGGTGCCGGCCGGGAAGTAGCCACGAACCGGGCGGGCGGCTTCCTTGATCAGCTGGGTGGTCACCGATCGGTTACCCGCCTTGAAGGCAATCATTCCTCGATCTTCATCGCTCTTGATTGCGATGGAAATTTCTGGCTGGTTGGCGAAAGTCTTGGCGATTTCCTGGAGGGTCTTTGCCGGAACTAGCGCACTTAGTTCGCCGCTGGTGCTGGTGGTCCAGTCGATTTCCTTTAGGGCAACGCGGTAGCGGTCGGTTGCGGTGAAAGCGATCTGGGTTGGGCTGGTCTCGATGAGAACACCTGTCATCCAGGCCGGGATTTCTTCCTTGGAGGCAGCCATTGCTACCTGAGCTACCGCGTCACCGAAGACATCGCCGGTGATGGTGCCGTTTACCGGTGGAAGTTCCGGAAGGGTTGGGTACGCCTCAACGTCCATTAGCGGCAGGGTGAACTTTGAAGAGCCGCAGGTCAGTAGCAGCTTTGAGCCATCTGCTTCGAATTCCACTGGCGCATTTGGAAGGCGAGCCGCAATGTCCGACAGGAACTTAGAGGAAACCAGGATTCGTCCCGATTCCTCGACCTTTGCAACGACTTCTGCCTGGGCAGATACTTCGTAGTCGAAAACCGAGAAGCGCAGTGCGTTTGCATCTGCTTCGATCAGGATTCCACTGAGAATCTGCTGCTTGTTCTTTAGCGGAAGAATACGAACCGCAAACGAAACGGCCTCGGACAATACGTCCTTGTTTACCTGGAACTTCACGTCGTTTCCTTTTGAAGAGTTTTGGGCCGTAGGTTACGGGTCTTAAAGTCTGCCATAAAGCGGTTAGTTCAAGGGATTTTGGAAAGATTTGTAGTTTTCCCCAAAAGTTATGGAACTCATTAATTTCTTTAAATTCTTTAATCTCATTATTAACCGGCTGTGGAATTGTGGAGAACTGCCTCTAGGCCTTTTGTTCACTGATAACTACAACGTTGTAACTTGTATAAACAGGTGTGGATAACTTTGTGGATAACTACCTGCCCTGTTGAAACAGAATTTCGCGTTCATCAGTCTGGTTCTTGTTATTCAAGGTAATTCGAGGGTTTTCCATAGTTTTCCACAGGGTTTTCCACAAGTGAGTATTTACCTTGGGTTAAAGAAAAACTCCCCATGGAGAGGAGTTCCTGCAGGCATAGGTTTGCCGAATGACAAATCTTTTGGGATTCGGCTAAGACTGGCTCTTAATTCTGGCCAGAAGCTCGGTCACGTGAGTGTAAATGTCACGCTTTCTGTTCATGTCTTCCTTCACCTTTCGGCATGCGTAGAGGACAGTGCTGTGATCTCGGCCGCCAAAAATGCTGCCGATGGTGGGAAGTGATTGACTTGTTAGTTCTCGCACCAGGTACATAGCAATCTGGCGAGCCTGGGCAATGGCCTGCACGCGCGACTGGCTGCATAGGTCGTCCACGGAGATTCGGTAGAAGTTAGCCACTTCGTTCATGATCTCGGCCGTTGTTGTAGTTCGCTCTTCGCCAACCGGAACAATGTCGCGCAACATGGTTTGTACCAGCTGCATGGTTACGGGCTGACGGTTCAGGTTTGCGTAGGCAATGACACGAATCAGGGTGCCTTCTAGCTCGCGAATATTCGAGGAAACTCGCTGAGCCATGTAGTCAATGATCTCGTCGGGAACCTTGATGTTCTCGTTTTCCGCCTTCTTGCGCAGAATCGCGATTCGAGTCTCTAGTTCCGGTGCCTGAATATCGGTCATCAGACCCCAGGCGAAGCGAGAGACCATTCGTTCCTCGAAGCCACCCAGGTCCTTTGGTGGTTTATCCGAGGTAATAACAACCTGTTTGTTGTTGTTATAGAGAGTGTTGAAAATCTGGAAGAACGCTTCCTGGGTCTGTTCCGCGCGCTGCAAGAACTGGATGTCGTCGATCAAAAGCACATCGATGTCGCGGTAGCTTGCCTGGAAGTCCGCCGCCTTGTTGCCCTGAATCGAGGAAATAAATTCGTTTGTGAATTCCTCGCTGCTTACGTAGCGGACCTTGCGTCGTGGGTGCAGTGCGATGTTGTAGTGACCGATCGCGTGAAGCAGGTGGGTCTTTCCAAGGCCCGAAGCTCCATAGATAAAGAGCGGGTTGTAGCTGCGAGCTGGTTCTTCCGCTACCGCAAATGCGGCCGCGTGTGCGAATCGGTTGTTTTCGCCGATAACGAAGGTCTCGAAGGTGTACTTGGGATTTAGGCGGGTCTCGTGGTTGCGGATATCCAAGGCACCCGAACTTGATCCGGTTGTTCCAGAAAGAAAACTTGGAATTTCGGCATTGAAGCTAGGCGTTGTTTCGCTGTTGAAAGGCCCACCGATTTCGGTCGAGTAACCAGAATCAAAATTTGGCTGAGTAACGCTGGTGGCCGCCACCGATAGCGGGCTTGGGTCAACAACGCGGGAACCCTCGAGTTCCGGGTTGACCCGGAGCACCAGATTGTTTGGTCCCTCGAAGTCCTGGTGGCTGGCCATGTATTCGGAAATCAGGGGCATGATCCGAGTTTCGATCATGTTCTTGGTGACGTCATTAGGTACGTCTACGTAAAGATTTTGTCCGACTACCGCTACCGGGTCGATCAGGCTCAGGAAACCGAGGGCCTGTTTGGTGACTCGGGCATCGCTAGCCAAGAGGTTGAGCAGCGAGTGCCAGGTGCTGGCTACTACGTCTTCGTCACTCATTTTGTCCTCGACTGTTGAAAGTTGTCTGGTTTTCACCGGTCCAACATCCCACGATTCTAGCGGTTTTGCTCAGGTTATCCACAGGGTGTGACAAGTTATCCACAAAAGTGGATGGAGCTGTGGATAACTTCGGTCTGGGCATACCCCCGACAGGCCCGAATTCCTGAGAACGCCATTCAAGCGGATATGTCTCACGGATATCAAATTGGCTCGGCGTGTCATTTCGGAGAGTTTTGAAAGGGGTATGCGATACTTCCAGACTTGGCGGAAATGGCACGAATAAACTTGACCTAACGCCCAAAACGTTCTATTTTTAAAAGGTTGCTCGGCCTCGAGGTTGGCTGAGCGTTCCTTTTCGGATTTTGTCCAGGTATCTCTACCGGTCGGATCCACACCACAAACTGAGCCTCAACAAGCTTTTGGAGTGAACACCAATGTCGAAGCGTACTTTCCAGCCGAACAACCGTCGTCGTTCGAAGGTCCACGGTTTCCGTCTGCGTATGAAGACCCGTGCCGGTCGTGCCATCCTTGCTGCTCGTCGCCGCAAGGGCCGCACCGAGCTCTCGGCCTAAAACACTTAGTAGCCAGATGCTGGCTAAGGCGAACCGTTTGCTTCGCGCAGACGACTTTCGCGCGACCATGCGTTATGGTCGCAAAGTCAGCACAGGCTCACTGGTTCTGTATCTAAAGCGGGATCTGGGTAACCCCCAGGCCCGCTTTGGCTTTGTCGTGGCAAAGACGGTGGGCAACGCGGTGGTTCGAAACCTCGTGAAGCGTCGCCTTCGTTCCATCGCCCGTGAAAACCTAGGTGAATTCCCGGCCGGCACCGATGTAGTGGTGCGCGCGCTGCCCGCCGCGGCAGAAGCCGACTGGCATAAACTTTCAACAGAGTTCAAAACCGGTGTTTCCAAGGCATTCCAGAGGGGAATAGAGCAGTGAGCCTGCTCGTATTCGTCTGGCTTTTGCCAAGAAACCTGGTTATTGGTTTCTTGATCTTGTATCGAAAGCTAATTTCTCCGCTTTATGGGGATGTGTGCAGGTACTACCCCAGCTGTTCGTCCTATGGTCTGCAACAGTTCCAGCAGCGCGGTGTTGCGCTTGGAGCGATACTGACCGCCTGGCGCATTCTGCGATGTAACCCTTTTAGTAGGGGTGGCGTCGACGAGGTGAAGCCTGGTCTCGGGCGTTACCGCATCACAAGGCTCGGCTTTGTGGTGCCAAAGAGTTTTGATGTAAGGAAGGCAAGTTAAACATGGATCTGCTTTGGCCGATTAAGTGGCTCATCGAGCTCATTCTGGTTAGTTTCCACACCCTCTTCACCACCATCGGTCTTCCGGCCGCCAGCGGTGTCACCTGGGTTTTGGCCGTTACCGGACTAGTGGTCGTTGTCCGTGCCTCGATGATTCCGCTTTTCGTAAAGCAGATCATGAGTCAGCGCAACATGCTTGTGATTCAGCCTGAACTTCAGAAGCTCCAGAAAAAGTACAAGGGCAAGAACGACCCGGACTCGCGCCAGGCCTTTGCCAAGGAGCAGATGGAGCTCTACAAGAAGTTCAACGCTAACCCGCTGAGCTCGTGCCTTCCACTGTTGGTCCAGATGCCAATCTTCTTCAGCCTCTACTCGGTGCTAAACGAAGCCCAGCACAACAAGGCCGGCGTCGGCTTCCTAACCCAGCAGTTGGCCCACTCCTTTGCTAACTCCAGTGTCTTTGGCGCTCCGCTGCAGGCAACCTTCCTAAGCAGCAGCGTTATCTCGGTGAAGATTGTCGCTGCAGTGATGATCGTTGCAATGACCGTTTCGCAGTTCATCACCCAGCAGCAGATTCTGGCCAAGAACACCAACCCAGAGGTTTCGAACAGCCAGTACATGCAGACCCAGAAGATCATGATGTACATCTTCCCCATCATCTTCGCTGTCTCCGGTGTGGCATTCCCGCTTGGTGTTATGACCTACTGGCTCGTATCCAACTTCTGGACCATGGGTCAGCAGTTCGTTGTCATTCGCAACATGCCAACCCCTGGTTCCAAGGCCCACCACGAGCGTGAGGCTCGTTTGGCTAAGCGTGGCAAGGGCTCTGCGGTTGCAGCTGTTGAGGCGGCAATTGAGGCGGATCCTGAGGCACCAAAGGCTACTCAGCGCCAGCAGCCGGTTTCCAAGACTCGCGCCAAGAAGCAGACTAAGTAGCCTGCCCAGTTTTCTATAGATAGAGGTAATCGAAGATGACCGAAAAAGAACTCGCTCCAGAGAACGAGGCCAAAGACGTTAAGCACCTCGAGGACGAAGGCGATATCGCCGCCGACTACATCGAGGAACTGCTGGACATCTACGACCTGGACGGCGACATCGACATTGACGTTCGTCAGGGTCGCGCCTATGTGGAGGTCTCATCGGAGGGCGAGGACGACCTGCGTCTGCTCTCCCACCCGGACACCGTAGAGGCGCTGCAGGAGCTCGCTCGTCTAGCCGTTCAGGCTAAGACTCAGAGCTTCAGCCGCCTGATCCTGGACATCGGTGGTTCGCGTGACGCAAAGGCAGCCGGCCTGGCCAAGATCGTGGAGAAGGCCATTGCCAAGGCGCAGGACACCGGCGACAGCGTTGCCCTAAAGCCGATGTCCAGCTACGAGCGCAAGCTGGCACATGACCTCATCGCCGGGGCCGGGCTGGTATCGGAGTCTGAGGGCGAAGGCAAAGATCGCCACATCGTCATCAAGCACGCTTAGTTTTATAGCCCTCCCCCGCCAATGTTTCACGTGAAACATTGGCGGGGTTTGGTTTTCTAAAATATGTTTCACGTGAAACATTGAGGTTGAAAATGTCTGAATCATTCGAACTAGAAGTCGAGCCGGCCGCAGCCGCTACCGTTTTCGGCACTGGCATTGGTCAGGCGCGCGATTACGCCACCAACCTCGTGCTGGATGCCGACATGCTCGGCCTCCTCGGTCCGCGCGAGATGCCAAAGCTCTGGAGCCGCCACATCTTGAACTCGGCCGTTGTGGCAGAACTGCTGGAGCCGGGCGACACCGTGGCAGATGTGGGTTCAGGTGCCGGACTCCCGGGCATCCCCATGGCTATCGCTCGCCCAGATGTGCACTTCACGCTAATCGAACCGATGGAGCGTCGCTCCGGTTGGCTGCAGCAACAGGTTGAAGAACTCGGACTGACCAACGTGACCGTCCTGCGTGCTCGTGCCGAAGAGGTCACCGATCGTAAATTCTCCGTGGTTACTGCACGTGCGGTTTCTGCGCTGCCAAAGCTTCTACGACTTACCGTTCCCCTGCTTCAGGCCGGTGGCCGCGTTTTGGCGCTTAAGGGGTCAAAGGCTCAGGACGAAATCAGTGAGGCCGAGAGCCTTCGCAAAAAGTTGAAAATTGCCGGTTTTGAGATTGTTCATACCGGTGTCAAGTACCTGGCCGAGCCGACCCTCGTGGTTATCACTAGGCTTAACTAACAGGACGATTCTTCGGCATCCGGTTCCCTCAGCCGGTTGTTGTACTTGAAACCTGTGTATCGCAAACCCCAAGGAGTATCCGTGTCGCTGAATCAGGACCTTCCTGCCGAGCAGGGCGCAACCGCTGCCTCGGTGGTGGTCGGCCTGGGTTATCCAAACGGCCGAGCCGAAGTTAGCCCCTGCCCTACCGGTTGGCACGCGAGTAAGGCCCTCTCGGATGGTTCCGCAGACCAAAGTTGTGCCACCGTGGTCGATATTGCCGCCGGGAACTCGACCAAAATTTCGGGAAACTAGGGAAATTGTTTCACGTGAAACATTGCCGATAAACGTATGAGTAATTTCGATGAAACCCCGCTCGCCCGCGAAATAGCAACGAATTCGCGTCGTCTGGCCGCTATCAATGCCGCACAAGTGAAGCGCCCTGACACCACCCGAATCTTCACAATCAGCAACCAAAAGGGTGGCGTCGGCAAGACCACGACTGCCGTCAACATGGCCGCCGCCCTCGCGCACAAGGGCCTCAACGTATTAGTGATCGACCTGGATCCCCAGGGCAACGCCTCCACCGCGCTGGGTGTAGACCACCACTCCGGTGTGCGCGGCATCTACGAAGTGCTCACCGAGGGCGCCTCGCTCATCAGCGTCATCTACAAGAGTCCGGTAATGGACCACCTCTACTGCGTTCCGGCATCGATCGACTTGGCTGGAGCAGAGCTGGAACTAATCACCGGCTTTGCCGAGGGTGAGCGCAACCAGCGACTGCGGGCTGCCATCGGTCAGTTCATGCTGGAAACCAAGGTGAAGCCGGACTACATCTTCATCGACTGCCCACCTAGCCTGGGCGTGCTGACCATTAATGCATTCACGGCCGCAACCGAGGTCATGATTCCCATTCAGTGTGAGTACTACGCGCTCGAGGGTCTAAGTCAACTGATTCGAAACATCCAGCTGATCCAGCAGCACCTGAACCAGAACCTGCGCCTCAGCACCATTCTGTTGACCATGTACGACACGCGAACCAACCTTTCGGCCCAGGTGGCGGCCGATGTGCGCGAGCACTTCCCGCAGCAGACGCTGGGCTCGGTCATCCCCCGTTCGGTTCGTGTCTCCGAGGCGCCGTCGTTCCAGCAACCCGTAATCACCTACGACAAGAGCTCAACCGGCTCGCTGGCCTATCTAGAGGCCGCGATCGAGCTGGCGAATAAAGGAAACTAAATGGCAGAGAAGAAGGGCGGCCTCGGCCGCGGAATCGGTGCCCTGATTCCAACCAGCGACGTACCTGGAGAGCGCCCAATGGACGTGTTCTTCCAGAACCCAGGTGGAAACACCGCCTCGGAAGCCTCCAGTGAACTCGTAGCGGTCCCCGGAGCACGTTTCGGGCATCTGGACATCAATGCGATTGTCCCGAACCCCTGGCAGCCTCGTTCGGTCTTCGAACCGGAGGCCTTCGCAGAGCTGGTGCACTCCATCCGCGAGCTCGGTGTGCTGCAGCCCATCGTGGTACGTGCCCTCCCCGATGAGAATGGCGAACGCCGCTACGAACTGATCATGGGTGAACGCCGTCTGCGTGCCTCCAAGGAAGTTGGACTGGAGAAGATTCCGGCCGTCATCCGAGAGACCGCCGACGAGAACATGCTCCGCGATGCGCTGCTGGAAAACCTTCACCGTAGCGACCTAAACCCGCTCGAAGAGGCCAGCGCCTACCAGCAGCTGCTCGAGGACTTCGGCATTACTCAGGAGCAGTTGGCAGACCGCATCGGTCGTAGTCGCCCGCGCATCACCAACACCCTGCGTCTGCTCAAGCTTCCGGCCGAAGTCCAGAAGAAGGTGGCCGCGGGTGTCCTCAGCGCAGGTCACGCTCGCGCCATCCTGGGTTCCGAGGACGACCAGCGCATGGTCTACTGGGCAAACAAGGTTGTCAACGAAGGCATGTCGGTGCGCTCCCTCGAAGAGGCAATCTCCTTGGATAAGAGCGATGCGACGGCCGCAACCGGAAATGCCAAACCGCGTCCGGGTGGTCGGATGAGCCTGCTCTCCGAGATTGCGGAAAAGCTTGGCGACCAGCTGAACACCGGAGTCAAGATTTCGCTGGGCAAGAAGAAGGGTCAGTTGGTCATCGATTTCGCGACCGTGGCCGACCTAAATCGGATTTTAGATGAAATGGGCTTCCAGCGCGATTAATTTGGCAAGCCAAACTTTGATTTGGCGAATCCTGCGCCAAATCGCAAGCCTGTTTCCAACAACATCTGCGCAGAACCGTTCCTGACGCTTAGAAAATAAAGTGGAGTAAACCCTGAAGAGGTTGCTCCACTTTATTGCTTCTGGGGAGCAACTTATCCATTAATTAGCCTTAATTACCCCATCAGGTGGGGAACATACAAAAAGCCCGAAATCACAAACCCGACCAACCGGTGACCAACGCGGCGCTGCCCCGGGCAAAGGAAAAACCCTCGGAAAAATCCGAGGGTCCTCGCAAATTTTGCTAGCCGCGACCCGCCTTGGCGGCCTCGGCGATTCCTAGGTAAACCTGAGCCAGGGTCGCACCGGTGGCAACGATTGCCTGAGGCAGCAACGAGGTCTCGGTTAGGCCAGGTGCAACATTGGCCTCAAGGAACCAGGCGACACCCGAGGCATCAACGATCAGATCTACGCGCGATAGGTGACGGAGCCCAAGTTCCTCATGCGCCTTGATAGCAATCTTGGCGGCCTTCTCCAGGATGCCCTGCTCTAGACGGGCGGGAACGTAGTAGTTGGTATCTCCGGCTACAACGCGTTCGTCGTAGCCAAATCGACCGGTGGTCGACTCGATCTCCACCGCCGGAAGCGCAATGGTGCCCGCTCCCTCATTGATTACCGAAATCGCCAGCTCGGTGCCGGTAACAAATTTCTCAATGATGGCCACGTCGCAATAGACGTAAGCGTCAATCATGGCGCGGTTTAGGTGTGCTGGGTCTTCGACGATGGTTACGCCCTGAGCCGATCCGCTTCGAGCCGGCTTCACCACGAGCGGGAAGGTCATGTGCTTGGCTACCTGTGCCAGGACGGAGTCGGCGTTTAGCTCTCGGAAGGTTTCACGTGGCAGAGTCAGCGATGCCGGGGTCTGGATGCCCGCCCGCTGAACCAGGATCTTGGCAATGGACTTGTCCCAGGCCAGGCGGGCGCCATCGGCGGTGGCACCAACGAAAGGTACACCGGTCAGCGCCAAGATATCGCGCAGCGAACCGTCCTCACCGCTGGCACCGTGCAGGGTCGGCCAGATAAGGTCCGGCTTCTCCTTGGAGATGTATTCGAACAGGTGCTCGTCTGGCTCGTGGAAGGTAACCGTAGCACCGGCATCGGTCAGGGCATCGGCTACCCGGCGCCCCGACTTAAGGGAGATGTCGCGTTCATGTGAAATGCCGCCCGCCAGAATCAAAATGCGAAGCTGCTGACCCTTTTTTAGACCCGGGATCATGGTTTCCTCCCTGTTTTCGCTATGTTTCACGTGAAACGTTAGTTGCCGAAGGTTTCGAGCAGCTCGGTCTGACGGTTGATTACCGTCGCCAAGCGCTTAATACCCAGGTTGATGTTCTCCGGTGTCGGGTAGCAGAAGCTGATTCGTAGATTCTGCTGGCCCCCGCCATTTGCGAAGAACGCGGTTCCCGGAGTGTATGCCACCAACTCGGTGACTGCCAGCGGCAGCATGGCCTTGGAGTCAATGCCTTCCGGCAGGGTGACCCAGAGGTAGAAGCCGCCGTCCGGGCGGGTGGTTCCCAGGTGCGGCAGGTATTCCTGCATTGCACCGAGAGCGGCATCGCGGCGTTCGCGGTAAATGTCGCGGAAAGTATCGATCTGGCCCTGCCAGTCGCTCTTTTCCAGGTACTCGCTGATGAGCATCTGAGTGAACGTGCTTGGGCTTAGCAGCGCGGATTCGTTTGCGAGTACCAGCTTGTCTCGGATTGCCGGTGGGGCCAAGACATAGCCCACGCGCAGGCCAGGAGCCAGAATCTTGCTGAACGAACCCAGGTAGATTACGCAGTCTTCCTCGTAGGAACGCATGGCAACCGGTGGCTTTTCACCGAAGTAGAGCAGGCCGTAGGGGTTGTCTTCCAGAATCAGAATGTGCTCGCGGCGGCAAATCTCGACGATGCGGTGGCGGCGTTCCTCGGTGAGGGTCACGCCCGATGGATTGCCAAAGTTTGGAACCAGGTAGAGGAACTTGATGCGGCGGCCCTCGGCCTTGAGCTGCTTGATGGACTCCTCTAGGGCGTCCGGGTTGAGTCCGCTGTCGTCGGTGTCTAGGTGCTCAACGTGGGCCTCGTAGTGCCGGAAAATGCCCAGGGCGCCAACGTAGGAAGGCGACTCGGCCAGCACCACGTCTCCGGCGTCTAGGAAAAGGCCGCCAAGGAGGTCCAGACCCTGCTGGCTACCGGTGGTGATAACGATGTCCTCGACCGAGGCGTGAATGCCTTCCAGGGCCATGATCTCGCGGATTTGGTCGCGCAAGCGCTGATCGCCCTGGCCACCACCATACTGGAGCGCGTAGTTGCCGCGCTCGCTCATCATGGAGTCGAAAGATGCCTCCATTAGTTCGCGTGGGAGCGCCGAAACGAAGGGCATTCCACCGGCGAGCGAGACCACTTCTGGGCGCGATACCACCGCAAAGAGCGCACGAACCTCGGACACCGAAAGGGTGTTCGCGCGCGCCGCGTAACTATCCAACCAGTGGTCGAAATTGTTACCGCGCGGGGTTTCGTTGCTCATCTGAGGGACTCCAAAAAAGGTTATTCAGTCAAGCCTAGTAAAAAACCCGCCCCGAGGCACCCTTTCGAGGCGCTCCGATGCGGGTTTTCCCTAAGTAGTCGCTACTTGATGAACTCCGCGATGTCGTTCTCCAGGATGGCCTTTGGCTTGGCGCCGATGATGGTCTTGGCGGCCTGGCCGTTCTGGAACACCATCATGGTTGGGATGCTCACGATGCCGTATTGCATTGCCAACTGCTGCTCGTCGTCGACGTTGACCTTGACGATCTCGATCTTGTCGCCGTGCTCGGCCGAGATCTGGTCCAGGATCGGGGCCACCTGGCGGCAAGGACCGCACCACTCGGCCCAGAAGTCGACCAGAACTGGCTTGTTGTTCTGCAGCACATCGGCTGCGAACGAGGCGGTGGTTACGTGCTTTGGCATTTCAATCTCCTTGTTGCAAAGCTGTTGGAAGTCTATTTAGTTGAAACCGCTAAAGCGGTTGGCCTATTCCGAGGCCGGCTGGGTTGCCGGGGGCGGAGGGCAGAGGTCTAGAGCCGCTGACTGTCGCCCGCCCGCGCCACCTAGTGGTTGGTCAGGAAGTGCTCGGCGTCGAGGGCTGCCACACACCCCGATGCAGCGGCGGTGATTGCCTGACGGTAGGTGGGGTCAATCACGTCGCCACAGGCGAATACACCCGGGATGTTGGTCTTGGAACTGCGGCCCTCCACCTGAATAAAGCCATCATCGGTGAGGTCTACAACGCCCTGAACCAGCTGGGTGCGTGGATCGTTGCCGATGGCGATGAAGAGACCCTCGACGTCCAGTTGGCTGGTTGCGCCGTTGACGGTGTCGCGTAGGGTGATGCCGGTCAGCTTTGGCTCGCCGTGTAGCTCCACCACTTCGCTGTTCCAGATGACCTCGATCTTCTCGTTGGCCATAGCGCGATCGGCCATGATCTTGCTGGCCTTGAAGCTATCGCGACGGTGAATCAGGTAGACCTTGCTTGCGAAGCGGGTGAGGAAGTTGGCCTCCTCCATGGCACTGTCGCCGCCGCCCACGACGGCAATCTTGAGGTCGCGGAAGAAGAATCCATCGCAGGTTGCACACCAAGAGACTCCGTAGCCCGAGAGCTCCTTCTCGCGTGGCACACCGAGCTCGCGGTACTGGGCACCCGTTGCCAGAATCACGGTCTTGGCCTCGAAGGTGTCTCCCATGCCGGTCTTGACCACCTTGACGTCGCCGGTGAGGTCAAGCGAGACAACGTCGTCGTAAACAACCTCGGTGCCAAACTTTTCGGCCTGGGCCTGGAACTGAGCCATCAGCTCGGGGCCCATCACACCGGTTGGGAAGCCAGGGAAGTTCTCTACCTCGGTGGTCTTCATAAGCTCGCCGCCGACCTCAACGCTGGAGGCGATTACGACCGGCTTCAGGCCGGCACGGGCGGTATAGATGGCGGCAGTCCAGCCGGCTGGGCCGGAACCAACGATGATGACGTCGCGCAAGGCAAACTCCTGACGAAAAAACCGGGGAAAATACCCCAAAACGGGTCGAAAGACCTATAACAAATGTTACCGCTTCAGCATTCCGCGGAGCTTGGTAACCAGGGGCGCCAAGGTGCTCTTCAGTACACCGAATTCGGGGGCACGGATGATCCAAAGCGTGGCCACGAAACCGAGCAGAATCGCAACCCCGGTCACTCCGGAGGCAAGAACCGCGGTGGTCACCGAGCGAACCGCGAAGTGCCCGATACCGGTGCCGCCGAGCCCCTCGAGGGCCAGCTTGCCGATGACCCCACCGATGATGCCGGCGATGGCGAAGCGCAGAATCGACCCCGGCAGTCCGTGACCGAAACTGCCAATGCGCCGGCGCAACAGCAGGTAGTAAAGAACCGCGGAAACCAGCACGGTTCCGCTAGTCAAGTAGGCGAGGGCGGCAACTCGGTGCAGGGCTGGAACCGCCACCTGAATGGTAAGAGCGCCCACAATGTACAGCGCGGACTGCACCACGGTAATCCAGAACGGAGTCCTGGTGTCCTCCAGCGAGTAGAAGGCCTTCTGCATGAAGAAGCCGAGGCTAAACGGCATGAGGCCCACCATGAAGGCGATCAAAACCTTGGCCAGGGCCGCGGTACCCGCGTACTCGCCGACGAAAACGCGGCTGATGGGGTACGCCAGAACGATTAGGGCCACGGTGGCAAGCGAACTGATTAATGCCACCACTCGCATGCCGTCCCGCAGGTCTTGCTTCACATCCGCCAAACGGCCCTCGTGGGCGTGGGTCGCGATGCGAGTGAAGTACACGGTGGCCAGCGAGACCGTGCCCACCGAGTGCGGAAGCATGAAGATGAGCCAGGCGATACCGGATGCCGCAACCGAGGCAACGTTTCCGCCGGTGCGGCCCAGCACCGCCGACGAAGCCACCGAGGACTGGAAGATACCGGCAATCTGGGTGACCAGAACCATGGCCAGAGTCCAGGAACCGGCCTTTAGCGCCGGGCCGAGGCCGAAGCCACGCCACTGGAAGTTCGGCTTGAAGTGAAGGCCGATTCTGCGCCAAGCGAAGAACAGGATGATGGCCTGAGCCGCGACACCGGCGGTGGCGCTGAGCGCCAGCAGGGTCACCTGGCCGTAGCCCCACTGAGCTACCCCGGTGTGGCCGGTTGGATCCATGCCAAAGATCGCGATGTAGGCGGCCATGCCGGCCAACGAGACCACGTTGTTCAGCACCGGCGCCCACATGTACGGACCAAAGGCGCTGCGGGCGTTGAGCACCTCGCCCAACATGGAGTAGAGGCCGTAGAAGAACAGCTGCGGCAGACACCAGTAGGCAAAGGCGGTGGCAAGGGCTAGGTGTGACGGGCTCCAGCCGCTCGTATAGATCGCCACCAGCACCGGGGCCGCAATGGTGGCAACGGCCGTGATGCCACCGAAGACAACGATCGCCAGGGTCATAAGGCGGTTGATGTAACCGGCCCCACCATCGGCGTGCGAGCGCGCCTTCACCAGCTGCGGTACCAGGATTGCGTTGAGCACGCCACCGGCGACAATGGCCCAGACGTTATTGGGCAGCTGGTTGGCAACGCCGAAGGCATCGGCGGCGTTGGTGGTGACACCAATCATGGCGGCAAGCAGGACCGCGCGCACGAAGCCCAGGACGCGGCTGACGACGGTGCCGCTGGCCATAATCAGGCTGTGCTTGGCTACGCTCACTTGGCTCCTTGGCGGTTCGTGGTGGGCCGCTGACGTCGGATGCGTCAGTGACCGGGGTCCGGTTTTGTGGCCTCGGCGCCAGCCTCACCCAGGGCGCGCTTGCGCTTGGATCGGGTGCGAATGACGCCGGCAACACCCAGGCCGGCCACAATCAGCACGAATGCACCGATCAGGCTCTCTTCCACCTCGGCATTGATGACCAGGTTCAGGTCTACCGACTCTCCCAGTGAGATTCCTGAGAATGTGGTGAGCCAGGCCCGAAGCGTCACCGGGCCGTCGGCGATCGCGGTCACCGGAACCTGGGCCACATAAGTTGTGTTCGCCGGAACAGTGACCTCGATGGCGGCGGGAATCAGGGCATTCAGGCTGTTTGGGGCCACGTGCACCTGAACCCGAACGTTGACCGGGAAGTTGTTTTGGATGCTGATCGGCAGCTTGGAACTGCGCGCCACCAGGTGGATGGTGGAGCCGGGAACGATCTTGATTGCCACTGCCGGGAGCGGCTCCGAGGCACGTGGGCCGGCTACCACCGAACCGGATGCGGCGCCGATGGGCGCGAGCGCCAAAAGAACCGCGGCAACTACTGCGATCAGCCGATGCGGGCGGTTCAACGCTGGCTCTCCACCCATTCGAGCACGCCGCGGGCAATTCGACGTTCGTTTTCGTGGGCGAGGGTCTGCAGCAGAACCTCGAGCTCGAACCAGCGGGCCTCGACGGCCTCGTGGTTGGGGTCGAGTTCGACCGTTAGGTCTCCGCCGGTCTGACGGAACAGGAAGTGGTGCACGGTCTTGGCGATCAGCTTTGGGCCGGCCGGGAACTCATACTGAATCGAACCCAGCGGGTGAAGGATCTCGACCTCGAGGCCGGTCTCCTCGTAAACCTCGCGGACGGCGGCCTGCTCCTTGGTCTCCACGCCCTCCAGGTGGCCCTTGGGAACGCACCAGTCGATGCGTCCGGAGCGGGATTGACGGCCAATGAGCGCAACGCGGTTGCTGCCATCGGCGGCTAGAACGAAGCCGCCCGCAGAGGTTTCCAACACCCGGCGACGCGGGCGGGCAAACTTGCTGTCACTCATGGCATTAAGACTAGAGGTTCACTGCCTGTGACAAACTGAAGGCGATGAATAGCGTGGCACAGGCACTGGAAAACCTTAAAGAACTCACCTCCGGTGAGCTCTTTGTACGTTTGGGGCGCCTGTTCCAAGCGGCCGGTCACGAGCTATCGCTGGTTGGCGGACCGGTGCGCGACGCCTTTTTGGGACGCAAGTCGCCAGATTTAGACTTCACCACCAGCGCCCTGCCGGACCAGACCATAGCCATCCTCAAGGGCAATGTGGATGCCTGGTGGGATATCGGCAAGGAATTCGGCACCATCGGTGCCCGGATTGGCGACGACACCGTGGAGATCACCACCTACCGCGCCGATGAGTACGACCCGGAGAGCCGCAAACCGCTGGTCGCGTTTGGCAAGAGCCTCGAGGCAGACCTGTTCCGCCGCGATTTCACCGTCAACTCAATGGCGCTGCGCCTGCCGGAGCAGGTCTTTGTTGACCCCACCGATGGCCTCCGCGACCTGCTAGACGGCGTGCTCAAGACCCCGATCGATCCGGCCGAGAGCTTCGGCGATGACCCGCTGCGCATGCTGCGCGGTGCTCGCTTTGCGAGCCAACTCGGCTTCGAGATCGAGCCGAAGACCTTCGAGGCCATGACCGCCATGACCGACCGCCTGGAGATCGTTTCGGCGGAGCGAATCAACGTTGAACTGACCAAGCTGATGCTGGGCGCCCACCCGCGCTTGGGCCTGTCGGCCCTTGTGGACAGCGGGCTAGCGGCCAAGGTGCTGCCGGAACTGCCGGCACTGCGCCTGGAAAGCGACGAACACCACCACCACAAGGACGTCTACGAGCACACCCTGACCGTGGTGGAACAGGCGATCGGCTACGAAAAGGACTACGGCCTGGAGGGCGACTTCGTGCTGCGCTTTGCCGCACTACTGCACGACATCGGTAAGCCGGCGACCAAGCGCAAGGAGGCCGGAGGCGCGGTGTCCTTCCATCAGCACGACCTGGTCGGTGCCAAGTTGGCCGCAGCCCGCATGCGCGAACTCAAGTTCGACAACGCCACCATTAAGGCGGTGCGCGACCTGGTGCGCCTGCACCTGCGCTTCTTCGGCTACGGCGACAACGACGGCTGGACCGACGCCGCTGTGCGCCGCTACGTCCGTGATGCCGGAGACCTACTGCCACGCCTGCACGCCCTCACACGCGCCGACGTGACCACCCGCAACAAGCGCAAGGCGGATCGCCTGGCACATGCCTACGACGATCTGGAACGCCGAATCGCCGAGCTGGCGGCCCAGGAGGAGCTGGACTCGATCCGTCCGGACCTGGACGGCGAGGACATCATGCGCATCCTGCAGATTAAGCCGAGCCGCGCGGTGGGCGAGGCCTACGCATTCCTGATGGAGCTGCGCATGGACGAGGGCGCCATCGGTGCCGAAGAAGCAGAAAAACGCTTGCTTGCCTGGTGGGCCGCACGGTAGTCTAGAAAGGTTGCGCGCTTTGTCCTATCCGGGGCAGTGGCACGCAGCGAATGCATTTACCCTCCTGCCATGGAAGTCCCATGGCCGTTCTAGTCCAAAGGAGGTGGGTTAGTCATGCATCCATATGAGGTCATGGTTCTCCTCGATCCAACCATCGATGAGCGAACTGTCGCACCAAGCCTCGAGAAGTTCCTAAACGTAATC
>Ga0228701_1000946_pt1 | contig 21266 bp, 18 predicted proteins | sample McNCre117_Aug_MG_2_FD_178017 | JGI IMG/M metagenome (GOLD analysis project Ga0228701, IMG submission 178017) | Freshwater microbial communities from McNutts Creek, Athens, Georgia, United States - 11-17_Aug_MG | ecosystem: Environmental > Aquatic > Freshwater > Creek | place: USA: Georgia...
GCTTGCGCACCGCCCACCGTGAAGGCGCGGCTCACGCCTGCCACACAAGCGGCGGCCAACACCAGCGGGTTGCGCACGCCTTGCGGGGTGGGCACCACCATGATGATGTCCTGCACACCTGCCACATGAGCAGGAATGGCATTCATCAACACCGATGAAGGGTAAGCGGCTTTGCCGCCAGGCACATAAATGCCCACCCGGTCGAGCGGCGTGACTTTTTGGCCCAGCAAGGTGCCGTCTTCATCGCGGTAAGACCAGCTCTCGCCAGAGGCTTTCTTTTGCGCCTCGTGGTACTTGCGAACACGAGCAGCGGCGGCTTGCAGGGCTTCACGCTGCACAGCGGGCAGACTGTCCAAAGCGGCTTGCAATTCGGCCTGGGTGATCTCCAGCGTCTTCACGTCGGCAGCTTGCAGGCCGTCAAAGCGTTGGGTGTACGCCAACACGGCCGCATCGCCACGCTGTTGTACATCGGCCAGGATGTCGGCCACGCGGTGCTCAATGGCGGCGTCGGTGTCGGCAGACCAGTGCAGGCGGGCCGCAAAGGCCGCTTCAAAACCGGCATCTGCCGTGTTCAAGTGCAAGGGCTTGGCCTGGAGTCCCATGGGTTTCAATCCTTCTTCACTGCGCCGGCAAAGGCGTCAAGGATGGCGCGGATCGGTGCTTGCTTGAGCTTGAGCGCGGCCTGGTTCACGACCAGACGCGAGCTGATGTCCATGATGCGCTCGACCTCCACCAGGTGGTTGGCCTTGAGCGTGTTGCCGGTGGACACCAGATCGACAATGGCGTCAGCCAAGCCTGTGAGCGGTGCCAGCTCCATGCTGCCGTAGAGCTTGATCAGGTCGACGTGCACGCCTTTGGTGGCAAAAAAGTCACGCGCAATCGCGGTGTATTTGGTCGCCACTTTCAGGCGAGAACCGGTGCGCACGGCACTGGCGTAATCGTAGTCGGCACGTACCGCCACGCTCATGCGGCACTTGGCAATGTTCAGGTCCAGCGGCTGGTAAAGGCCCTGGCCACCGTGTTCGATCAGGGTGTCCAGCCCGGTCACGCCCAAGTCGGCACCGCCGTATTCCACATAGGTGGGCACGTCGCTGGCGCGCACCAGCACCACGCGCACGTCGGCCTGGTTGGTGGGCAAGATCAGCTTGCGGGATTTTTCAGGGTCTTCGAGCACCTCGATGCCTGCAGCTTTCAAGAGCGGCAGGGTTTCGTCAAAGATGCGTCCTTTGGACAGGGCCAGTGTGATCATGTGCTTGGCACCCGGGGCTTGCGCCCCCGGTTTTCAGTGAATTCGTTCGATGTCCGCGCCCACCGAGCGCAGCTTGGCTTCCATGCGGTCGTAACCCCGGTCCAGGTGGTAAATGCGGTCCACAATGGTTTCACCCTCGGCCACCAGACCGGCGATCACCAGACTGGCCGAAGCGCGCAGGTCGGTGGCCATCACGGTGGCCCCCGAGAGCTTTTCAACGCCTTCGATCACCGAAACCTTGCCGTCGATCTGGATGTGCGCGCCCAGGCGCACCAGTTCGTTGACGTGCATGAAACGGTTTTCAAAAATTGTCTCGGTCACCTTGCTGGCCCCCTGCGAGATGCAGTTGAGCGCCATGAATTGCGCCTGCATGTCGGTCGGGAAGCCCGGGTATTCGGTGGTGCGAAAGCTCTGAGCTTTCATGCGGCCATCGGCCTGAATGCGGATGAAGCCCTCGCCTGCTTCGATGCGGGCACCGGCTTCGCGCAGCTTGTCGATGACGGCATCCAAGTGGTCGGCTCGGCCATGTCGCAGCACCACGTCACCGCCTGTGGCTGCCACGGCGCACAAGAAGGTGCCCGCCTCGATGCGGTCAGCCACCACCTGGTGCTGTGCGCCATGCAGGCGGTCAACGCCCTGAATGCGGATCTTGCTGGTGCCATGACCTTCAATCTTCGCGCCCATCTGGATCAGCATCTCGGCCAGGTCGGTGATCTCAGGCTCTTGCGCGGCATTTTCGAGCACGGTCTCGCCCTCGGCCAGTGCAGCAGCCATCATGAAGTTTTCAGTGCCCGTGACGGTCACCATGTCGGTGGTGATGCGCGCGCCCTTCAGGCGTGTTCGCCCTTCAGCCAAGCGGGCGACCATGTAGCCGTGCTCCACGTCAATCACGGCACCCATGGCCTGCAGACCTTTGATGTGCTGGTCCACCGGGCGCGAGCCGATGGCACAGCCGCCAGGCAACGACACTTTGGCATGGCCGAAACGTGCCAGCAAAGGGCCCAGCGCGAGCACCGAGGCACGCATGGTTTTCACCAACTCGTAAGGCGCCTCGGGGTTGTTCAGGCCACCGGCGTCGAGGCAGACGCGGCCGTCTTCATGGTGTTCAGCCATCACACCCATGTTGCGGATCAGTTTGAGCATGGTGGCCACGTCTTGCAAGCGCGGCACATTGGCCAGCGTGACGGGCTCGGCACTCAACAGTGCAGCACACAACTCGGGCAAAGCGGCATTTTTGGCACCGGCCACATCCAGCGTGCCTTGCAGGCGCTTGCCACCGCGAATTTTCAATTTATCCATGTCAGATCAGTGTGCTTGTGCTGCCCATTCAGCGGGCGTATAGGTTTTCATCGACAAGGCGTGCACCTCGTCGGTATGCATTTTTTGGCCCAGCGTGGCATAGACCTTCTGGTGACGTGCGATCAGGCGCAGGCCCGTGAAAGCTTCGGACACGACCACGGCACTCCAGTGGCGGCCATCGCCATCCACTTCGAGGTGGGTGCAAGTCAGGCCTGCGGCAATGATGGCGTGTAGTTGCTCTGCATTCATGAGGATCAGCTCCGGATCTTGTAGCCGGTGCGCAAAAGGTGAAGGGTGAGGCTACTCACCAGGGCCAAGGCAGTGGCAACCACAGCCAGACTGGTCCAGGGTGACACATCGCTTTGGCCAAAAAAGCCGTATCGGAACCCATCGATCATGTAGAAAAACGGGTTGAGGTGACTGATTTGCTGCCAAAAGGCAGGCAGCGAATGGATGGAATAAAACACGCCCGACAAAAAGGTCATGGGCATGATGATGAAGTTCTGGAAAGCGGCCATCTGGTCGAACTTTTCAGCCCACAGACCCGCGATCACGCCCAAGGCCCCCATCATGGCCGCGCCCAGGATGGCAAACGCCAAAATCCACAGCGGATAAATGAACTGGATGTGCACCATCCAGCCCGTGATGACAAACACGCCCAGTCCCACGGCCAAACCGCGCACCACCGACGAGCCCACATAAGCCACAAACCAGCTGCGGTGCGACAACGGGGTGAGCAACAAAAACACGATGTTGCCCATGATCTTGCTTTGCACCAGACTTGATGAGCTGTTGGCAAACGCGTTTTGCAGCACGCCCATCATGATCAGGCCCGGCAACAAAAATGAGGTGTAGGCCACCTGGTCATACACCTTGACGTGGTCTTCGAGCACATGGCCAAAGATCAGCATGTAAAGCACCGAGGTGAGCACGGGGGCCGCAATGGTCTGGAAAGCCACCTTCCAGAAACGCAGCACTTCCTTGTAGAGCAGGGTTTGCCAACCGGTCATGCCAATGCCCCTTGCGTGGGTTGTTTGCGGTTCATGACCTCAAGGAACACGTCTTCCAGATCAGCCTGACGAATTTCAACATCTTCGGCCACCAGTCCGGCCGCACGAATGGCCGCCAGATGGTTTTCAATTTCAAGGGCGTTGTGTACGGGCAACTGCACAATGCGCCCCGTGACGCGGGCTGCCACAGCCACAGTGGCCGGCAATTCGCCATCCACTTTCAAACGAAGCACCTGGCTGGTGGCCGAGCGCAGCAAGTCCGACGTGCGCTCCAGTGCCAGCAACTGACCCCGCTTGAGCATGGCAATGCGGCCACACAAGGCTTCGGCTTCTTCGAGGTAATGGGTGGTGAGCAAGACCGTGTGGCCTTGCTTGTTGAGTTTGGCGATGAACTGCCACAAGGTCTGACGCAGTTCGACATCGACCCCTGCCGTGGGCTCATCGAGCACGATCACACGGGGTTTGTGCACCAACGCCTGCGCCACCAGCACCCGGCGCTTCATGCCACCCGACAGCTGCCGCATGTTGGCAACGGCTTTGTCGGTCAGGCCCAGGCTGTCCAGAAGTTCGTCGATCCAGTCATCGTTTTTCTTGACGCCAAAGTAGCCGGACTGGATGCGCAGCGATTCACGCACGGTGAAAAATGGATCAAACACCAGCTCTTGGGGCACCACACCGAGCAAGCGCCGCGCTGCGGCGTAGTCGGACTGCACATCATGGCCGTGCACCTGAACCCGGCCTTCGCTGGCGCGGGTCAGGCCTGCCAGGATGCTGATGAGCGTGGTTTTGCCTGCACCGTTGGGCCCCAGCAGCCCAAAAAACTCTCCTTCCTGAACGTCAAAACTGACCTGATCAAGCGCTTTGAATGTGGCTGCGCCTGCCTGACGGGCAGGATAAGTTTTGGAGACAGATTGAAAGGACAGGGCAGGCATGGAAGAGGTTTATTTTAAGTGCTGACCTGCCCGGGCACAGGCTGAATGCGGAGATCGTGCCAAAAAGAGCCCAAAACCACCGCAGGGACACCTTTTCTCAGGGGCTGGGCAGCAAATCCTGCACACCATAGAGGGTTGACAGCTCTTGCAGGCGTGGCGACATGCCCATGACCTGCAGGCTGCGGCCCTGAGCCAGCACCTCGCGGCGCAAACCCAGGATGACGGCCAGGGCCGATGAGTCAAACTCAACCAGAGCCGAAGCATCGAGCACCACGGGCCCCGTTGCCGGGGTTTTCAATTGCACCAACCATTGCGCCAGACAAGCATTGGCCTGTGCATGCAACAAGGTGGGGGGCAACTTCAATTCACTCATGGCCATCGGACAGCCGATCAGGACTTGCCAGCGTTGGATTTGTTGCGCGCCACCAGGCTGGCGATCAGCGCGTCGAGGCCACCGCTGTTGATCTCCTTGGTGAACTGGGTCCGATAGTTTTCGACCAACCAGACGCCCAACACATTCAGGTCAAAAATCATCCAGCCGTCCCCGTTCTTTTCCAGGCGGTAATCGAGCTGGATCGGGTCGCCCTTGCCGCGCACTTCGGTATTCACCACCAAATTCTTGTCATCCTGGCCTGCACGCAAGGGCTTGACGGCCACCACCTGGTCAGTGATCTGACTCAGGGCACCCGCATAGGTGCGCACCAGCAGGATCTTGAATTCATCTTGCAGCTGTTTTTGCTGTTCAGGTGTGGCCTTGCGCCAGGCGGGGCCTGTGGCCAGCGACGTCATGCGGCGGAAATTCACATGCTGCATCAGCTTGCCATCGACCAGCTGCATGATCTTGACCATGTCCCCGTTGCGCAGCGCCTTGTCACCCTTGATGGTGTCCAGCGTCTCATTGGTGATGCGCTTGATGAAGGCGTCAGGGGCTTCATCCGCCGCTTGCGCAGTGGCCATCCAGGTGGTCAACGCTCCCACCACGGCAGCGCCCAACAAGTGACGGCGGTTGAAAAAAGGGGCGTTCAGCAATTTGTTCATGATCTCAATGTAAGTCGCAGGCGATGTCGGTGAGTGGGCTCATTTCGCTTTGTTGTAAGCAAGTGTCGCAGGATGCTCACCCGGTCAGGGGGCTTCTGGCTCTCCGTAATCGAAGTCAGACGGGGGATTACCGTCGTAAATGTCGTTTTCACGTTTTTGCAAATACGCATCACGAACGAAAGTGTATGGATCCAGCGATGCAGCCTTGACGGCATCCACTGTTTGCAACAGGCTGGCGCGCAAGTCGGTCACCCGCAGCACTGTCAAACTGGTCCGCGTGCCGGTGTCGTGAATGTGCTGCGCCAGATCACCTTTGTAATCCAGCGGCAGGGCTACCGCATCACGCAACGTCGAAGGCCCCAGCAAGGGCAACACCACATAAGGGCCGGGTTTGACACCCCAATGCCCGAGGGTCTGCCCAAAATCTTCCTTGTGTTTTTCCAGATTCATTTCGGTGGCCACATCCAGCAGCCCCCCCAAGCCCAGCACCGTGTTCACACTGACACGCATCAAGGTTTCAACTGCAATTTGCCCCTTGAGCTGCAAAGCACTGTTGGCCATGGACCAAACATCACCCAGATTGCCCACAAAGTTGTGCACCCCAATCCGTGCCCAAGCGGGCACCACATTCACATACACCTGCGTCGCAGGTTTGATGGCCAGGGTGTCCACGGCATCGTTGAAGTTGTAGATGCTGCGGTTCATCGGCTCCCAGGGGTCACGCGCATCGGCGCTCTTGACACTGGCACAGCCTTGCAGTGCCAGCAAGGTCAAAGCGGCCACAGCGATGGCCCAGCGCTTGACCGTACTCCTCATGGTTTGGACCCTTCGGCCTTGGGCTTTTCAGCCTGGCTGTAGAGAAACTGGCTGATCAGGTTTTCAAGGATCACCGCCGACTGCGTGGAGCCAATCTTGTCACCTGCTACCAGATTTTTCTCGTCAGCACCGGGCGTGATGTCCAGGTATTGCTCGCCCAGTAAACCACTGGTGAGGATCTTGAGCGAGCTGTCTTGCGGGAACGTGTTTTGGGCTTGCAGGGCAAGGGTCACTTTGGCTTGAAACGATTCGCCGTCAAATTCGATTTTTTTGACACGGCCCACCACAACCCCGGCGCTTTTGACAGCAGCACCGGGCTTGAGGCCACCGATGTTGTCGAACTTGGCCGTGACCGCATAGTCGGCGCTGAAATTCAGGGTCAGCAAATTGGCCGACTTGAGTGCCAGAAACAGCACGGCCACAGCGCCGAGCAACACGAACAACCCGACCCAGACATCATTTTTGGAACGTTGCATGGCTTTACTCTTATTTCTTCTCAAATGCTGAACATCATCGCGGTGAGGATGAAGTCCAGACCCAAAACCGACAAGGACGACACCACCACACTGCGGGTGGTGGCACTGGCCACACCCTCTGGCGTGGGCTGGGCCACATAGCCCTGAAGCAAGGCGATGAAAGTGACGGCCACGGCAAACACAACGCTTTTGATGACGCCATTGCCGACATCCTTGAACACATCAACACCGCCTTGCATCTGGCTCCAGAACGAACCGGCATCGACGCCAATCAGCAAGACACCCACCACGTAGCCGCCCAAAATACCCACCGCGCTGAATACGGCCGCCAACAAAGGCAAGGCGATGATGCCGCCCCAAAAACGGGGGGCCAGAATGCGCTGCACCGGATCGACCGCCATCATTTCGAGTGCGGTGAGCTGTTCGCCTGCACGCATGAGGCCGATCTCGGCAGTCAAGGACGCTCCGGCACGCCCGGCATACAGCAACGCGGCCACCACAGGCCCAAGTTCACGCACCAGGCTCAGAGCCACCAACAGGCCCAAAGCTTCGGCCGAGCCATAGCGCTGCAAGGTGTAATAACCCTGCAAGCCCAGCACAAAGCCGACAAACAACCCCGAAACGGTGATGATGGCCAGCGAATAATTGCCCAGAAAATGGACCTGGTCACGCACCAGCCCAAAGCGACGCAAGGCCGCACCCGACATGGCCACCAATTTGAAAAACAGGCGTGCACCAAAACCCCAATCCGCCAGGGCCTGACGCGTGGCAGCCCCCAAAGCGCCCATCAGGTGGATCAAGTTCATGCCGCCCTCCGGCCGTAATCCTGCGCAGCAGCAGGTGCGGGGTAATGGAACGGCACCGGTCCATCACTCAGTGCGTGCACAAACTGGTGAATCAACGGATCGGTGCTGGCGCGCAACTGGGCAGGGCTGCCCTGCGCAGCCACCCCGCCATGAGCCAAAACAACCACATGGTCGGCAATTTCGAAAGTTTCGTTCACATCGTGCGAGACGATCACGCTGGTGATGCCCAGGCTGTCGTTCAGACGTCGAATCAGGCGGGCCGCCGTGCCCAGGGAAATCGGATCCAGCCCCGCAAAAGGCTCGTCATACATGATCAAGTCTGGGTCAAGCGCAATCGCCCGAGCCAGCGCCACACGTCGGCTCATGCCCCCAGAAATCTCGGACGGTTTGAGGTCTCGCGCCCCGCGCAGACCCACCGCATCCAGCTTCATCAACACAATGTCGCGGATCAGGTCCTCGGACAGAGCGGTATGTTCGCGCAAAGGAAAGGCCACGTTGTCAAACACGGTCATGTCGGTGAACAATGCCCCGAACTGGAACAGCATGCCCATGCGGCGACGCGCAGCATACAACTGTGGCTGCTGCATGCGCCCTACATCGTGGCCATCGACCAGCACCTGCCCGGAAGTGGCCCGGATCTGCCCGCCGATCAGGCGCAGCACCGTGGTCTTGCCGCCACCGGACACGCCCATGAGTGCCGTGACCTGGCCACGCGGCACATTGAAGCTCAGGTTCTTCAAAATGACACGGTCACCGTACCCAAAGGTCAGATCGCGCAATTCAACAAGAGGGGGCGTATTCGGTGTATTCATGAAAAACAAGAGCCGGGCAAACCGGCTCTTGTGATGTTATGGCCCCAAGGTCAACATCGTGTAAACCTTGGTGTTCTAGGGATTTTACCTAGAACTGAGGGCTTTCAGCGTGGCAGGTCGCTCGCCCCCATCAGGAACTCGTCAACAGCGCGAGCTGCCTGACGGCCTTCGCGGATTGCCCACACGACCAGCGACTGGCCACGGCGCATGTCACCGGCGGCAAACACCTTGTTCACATTGGTGGCGTAGCCACCGGTGAAATCGGTGCTGGCCTTGGCATTGCCACGGGCGTCCTTGTCCACACCAAAGGCGTCGAGCACGGTCGCAACGGGGTTGGTAAAGCCCATGGCCAACAAGACCAGATCGGCCTTGTATTCCTTCTCGCTGCCGGGCACCTCGACCATTTTGCCGTCCTTGAACTCGACCTGAACGGTCTTGAGGCCGGTGACTTTGCCTTTTTCGCCGATGAATTCCTTGGTGGAAATGGCGAATTCGCGCTTGAGCAGGCCTTTTTCGGCACTTTCGTCGTGGCTGGAGCTGGTGCGCAACTTCATGGGCCAGTAAGGCCAGACCATCAGCTTGTTTTCTTTTTCGGGTGGCTCGGGCATCACCTCGAACTGGGTCACGCTCACGGCGCCGTGGCGTGTGCTGGTGCCCACGCAATCGCTGCCGGTGTCGCCGCCGCCGATCACGATCACGTTTTTGCCGTCAGCGCGCAACTGGCCCTTGAGCTTGTCGCCCGCGTTGACCTTGTTTTGCTGGGGCAAAAATTCCATCGCAAAGTGGATGCCGTCCAGTTCACGACCGGGCACCGGCAAATCACGCGACTGCTCGGAACCACCGGTCAGCAGCACGGCGTCAAAGTCTTTCTTGAGCTGATCAGCGCTGACGGTTTCCTTGGCCCAGTTGGTGACCTTGGAGTCTTTAGGCCAGTTGCCCACCAGAGTGCTGGTGCGGATGGTCACGCCTTCGGCCTCGAGCTGCTTGACGCGGCGGTCGATGTGCGACTTGTCCATCTTGAAGTCAGGGATGCCGTAACGCAGCAGACCACCGACACGGTCATTCTTCTCGAACAAAGTCACATCGTGACCAGCGCGGGCCAGCTGCTGTGCTGCGGCCAGGCCAGCAGGGCCAGCACCGATCACGGCGACTTTCTTGCCGGTCTTGACCTTGGCTGGTTTGGGCTGCACCCAGCCTTCGGACCAGGCGCGATCGATGATGGCGTGCTCAATGGACTTGATGCCCACAGCATCGCCGTTGAAGTTCACCACGCAAGCCGCTTCGCAAGGTGCGGGGCAGATGCGGCCGGTGAACTCGGGGAAGTTGTTGGTGCTGTGCAGCACCTCCATCGCGTTTTTCCAGTCAGCGTGGTACACCAGATCGTTGAAATCCGGAATGATGTTGTTGACCGGGCAACCGTTGTTGCAAAACGGCGTGCCGCAATCCATGCAGCGTGCTGCCTGGGTTTTGGCCTGGTCTTCGGTCAGACCGATCACGAACTCACCGTAGTTCTTCAGACGCTCGGCGACGGGCTGGTAGCCCTCTTCGATGCGCTCATATTCCATGAAGCCTGTGACTTTTCCCATGATGTTTCCTTCGATTCTTGTACGTGGGTTCAGGCGGCAACAGGCTGGGCGGCCTTGGCTGCTTTACGGGCGTTGATTTCGGCCAGAGCACGCTTGTATTCGTTCGGGAAGACCTTGACGAACTTGGTGCGTGCGGTGGCCCAGTTGTCCAGCAACTCGCGGGCGCGCTGGCTGCCGGTCCACTTGTGGTGGTCTTCCAGCAGTTTCTTCAGTTGCGCTTCATCGGTCTGGTCACGGTGCCACACATTGCGGTCAATCTGCGCTTCCTGCTCTGCAGCGGTCAGCACTTTTTCCATGCTGACCATGGCCGTGTTGCAACGCGAGGCAAATTCGCCATCTTCGTCGTACACATAGGCCAAGCCGCCGCTCATGCCGGCGCCAAAATTTCGGCCAGTCTTGCCCAGCACGGCCACCGTACCGCCGGTCATGTATTCACAACCGTGGTCACCGGTGCCTTCCACCACCGCAGTGGCACCCGACAAGCGCACCGCGAAACGCTCGCCGGCCACGCCAGCAAAGAACGCTTCACCCGTGGTCGCACCGTACATGACGGTGTTGCCCACGATGATGTTTTGGGCGGCAGCACCCCGGAATTCCAGACTGGGGCGCACCACCACGCGGCCGCCGGACAAACCTTTGCCGGTGTAGTCGTTGGCTTCGCCGATCAGGTACAGCGTGATGCCCTTGGCCAGGAACGCACCGAACGACTGACCGCCCGTGCCTTCGAGCTGAATGCGCAGGGTGTCGTCTGGCAGGCCTTCGGGATGCACTTTGGTCACGGCACCGGACAACATGGCACCGACCGAGCGGTTCACGTTTCGGGCGACTTCCATGAACTGCACTTTTTCGCCCTTGTCGATGGCGGCACGGCTCTTGGCGATCAGCACGTTGTCCAGGGCTTTTTCCAGGCCATGGTTTTGGGTGTCCACATGGCGAACCGCCACATCCGAAGCCACTTGAGGCACCGCCAGCAGACGGCCAAAGTCCAGGCCACGGGCCTTCCAGTGACTCACACCAGCGCGCATGTCGAGCAGGTCGGCGCGGCCAACCAGATCGTCGAACTTGGCAATGCCCAGCTGGGCCATGATCTGACGCACTTCTTCGGCAATGAAGAAGAAGTAATTGACCACATGCTCGGGCTTGCCAGTGAACTTCTTGCGCAAGACGGGGTCTTGCGTGGCCACACCCACGGGGCAGGTGTTCAGGTGGCACTTGCGCATCATGATGCAACCCTCGACCACCAGCGGTGCCGTGGCGAAGCCGAATTCGTCCGCGCCCAACAGCGCACCAATGGCCACGTCACGGCCTGTCTTCATCTGGCCATCGGCCTGAACACGGATGCGGCCGCGCAGGCCGTTGAGCACCAGGGTCTGCTGGGTTTCTGCCAGACCGATTTCCCAAGGCGAACCGGCGTGCTTGACGGACGACCAGGGTGAAGCGCCCGTGCCGCCGTCGTGACCCGCGATCACCACATGGTCGGCCTTGCACTTGGCCACGCCTGCGGCAATCGTGCCGACACCGATTTCGGACACCAGCTTGACGCTGATGTCGCTGTGGGGCGCCACGTTTTTCAGGTCGTGGATCAGCTGGGCCAAATCCTCGATTGAGTAGATGTCGTGGTGCGGAGGTGGCGAGATCAGGCCCACACCCGGCACCGAGTGGCGCAGCTTGCCGATGTAGTCGGACACTTTGCCACCGGGCAGTTGACCGCCTTCACCGGGCTTGGCACCCTGGGCCATCTTGATCTGGATTTGATCAGCGCTCGACAGGTATTCAGCGGTGACACCAAAGCGGCCCGAAGCCACCTGCTTGATGCGTGAACGCAGGCTGTCCCCCGCTTGCAGTGGCAAATCCACCTCAACCACATCGTCACCGATGATGGACTTGAGGGTTTCGCCCTGCTTGATCGGGATGCCCTTGAGTTCGTTGCGGTAACGGTTGGCGTCTTCGCCGCCTTCACCCGTGTTGCTCTTGCCGCCAATGCGGTTCATGGCCACGGCCAAAGTGGCGTGCGCTTCGGTCGAAATCGAGCCCAGTGACATCGCGCCGGTGGCGAAACGCTTGACGATTTCTGCCGCCGGCTCGACCTGCTCCAGCGGGATGGCTTTGGACGGATCGATCTTGAACTCGAACAGACCGCGCAGCGTCATGTGGCGCTTGCTCTGGTCGTTGATGATCTGCGCGTATTCCTTGTAGGTGCTGAAGTTGTTGGCACGGGTGGAGTGCTGCAACTTGGCAATCGCGTCAGGGGTCCACATGTGTTCTTCACCACGGGCACGCCAGGCGTATTCGCCGCCAGCATCCAGCATGGTGGCCAGCACGGGGTCATCCCCAAAAGCGGCGGTGTGCATGCGGAAGGCTTCTTCAGCGATCTCGAACACACCGATGCCGCCCACACGGCTGGCGGTGCCGGTGAAATACTTGTTGATGGTGTCGCTGTTGATGCCGATGGCTTCGAACAGCTGCGCACCGCAGTAAGACATGTAGGTCGACACGCCCATCTTGGACATGATCTTGGACAGGCCCTTGCCGATCGCCTTGATGTAGTTGTAGATGGCTTTGTCAGCCGACAGGTCGCCCGGCAACTCTTTGTGCAGTGCGGCCAGGGTTTCCATCGCCAGGTAGGGGTGCACGGCTTCGGCACCGTAGCCAGCCAGCACGGCGAAGTGGTGCACTTCGCGGGCGGTGCCGGTCTCGACCACCAGACCCGCAGTGGTGCGCAGGCCTTCGGTCACCAGGTGCTGGTGGATGGCCGACAGCGCCAAGAGCGCAGGCACAGCCACCTGGGTGGCGTTCACGCCACGGTCGCTGATGATCAGGATGTTGTGACCGCCCTTGATGGCGTCCACAGCTTCTGCGCACAGCGAAGCCAGCTTGGCTTCCACACCCTCGCGGCCCCACAGAGCGGGGTAAGTGATGTCCAGCGTGGCGCTCTTGAATTTGCCCTTGGTGGCTTGCTCGATGTTGCGCAACTTGGCCATGTCGGCGAAGTCCAGGATCGGCTGGCTCACTTCAAGGCGCATGGGCGGGTTGACCTGGTTGATGTCCAGCAGGTTCGGTTTGGGGCCGATGAAGGACACCAGCGACATCACGATCGCTTCGCGAATCGGGTCAATCGGGGGGTTGGTCACTTGTGCGAACAACTGCTTGAAGTAGTTGTACAGCGGCTTGTTCTTGTCAGACAGCACAGCCAGCGGGCTGTCGTTGCCCATGGAGCCAATGGCTTCTTCACCGGCTGACGCCATCGGGGCCAACAAGAACTTGATGTCTTCTTGCGTGGTGCCAAAGGCTTGTTGCAGGTCGAGCAAAGGCACTTGCGAAGCTGGCGCGACAGCGGCTTCGGCCACGTCGTCGAGCTTGATGCGCAGGTTCTCGATCCACTGCTTGTAAGGCTTGGCACTGGCCAGACCCGCTTTCAACTCTTCGTCGTTGATCATGCGGCCTTGTTCCAGATCGATCAGGAACATTTTGCCGGGCTGCAGACGCCACTTGCGCACGATCTTGCTTTCGGGAATGGGCAGCACACCGGTTTCCGAGCCCATGATGACCATGTCGTCGTCGGTGATGATGTAGCGCGAGGGACGCAGGCCGTTGCGGTCAAGTGTGGCGCCAATCTGGCGGCCATCGGTGAACACGATGGAGGCGGGACCGTCCCATGGCTCCAGCATCGCGGCGTGGTATTCGTAGAAAGCCTTGCGGCGCTCGTCCATGGTGGTGTGTTGTTCCCAGGGCTCGGGGATCATCATCATCACGGCCTGGCTGATCGGATAGCCCGCCATCGTCAGCAGTTCCAGGCAGTTGTCAAAGGTCGCGGTGTCGGACTGACCGGCGAAGCTGATGGGGTACAGCTTTTGCAGGTCGGCGGCCAGCACGGGCGAAGACATCACGCCTTCGCGAGCCTTCATCCAGTTGTAGTTGCCCTTGACGGTGTTGATCTCGCCGTTGTGTGCCACATAGCGGTACGGGTGAGCCAATGGCCACTCGGGGAAGGTGTTGGTCGAGAAACGCTGGTGCACCAAGCCCAGCGCAGAGACGCAGCGCTCGTCTTGCAGGTCCAGATAATAAGTGCCGACCTGATCAGCCAGCAGCAAGCCCTTGTAGACCGCGGTGCGGCTGGACATGCTGGGAATGTAGTACTCGTTGCTGTGCGTCAGATTCAGGGCCTGGATGGCGGCGCTGGCGGTCTTGCGGATCACGTACAGCTTGCGTTCGAGGGCATCTTGCACGATCACATCGGCACCACGGCCAATGAAGATCTGGCGCATGATCGGCTCTTTTTCGCGCACGGTAGGCGACATGGGCATCTCGCGGTTGACCGGCACATCGCGCCAGCCCAGCACCACCTGGCCCTCGGCCTTGACAGCGCGTTCGAGTTCCTGTTCGCAGGCCATGCGCGAAGCGTGTTCCTTGGGCAAGAAGACCATGCCCACACCGTATTCGCCAAATGGCGGCAGGGCCACACCTTGTTTGGCCATTTCGTCGCGGTAAAGGGCGTCGGGCAACTGGATCAGGATACCGGCACCGTCACCCATGAGCGCGTCTGCGCCCACAGCACCCCGGTGGTCCAGGTTTTCAAGAATCTTGAGGGCCTGCGTCACGATGGCGTGGCTCTTTTGACCTTTGATGTGGGCCACAAAGCCCACGCCGCAAGCGTCATGCTCATTGGCCGGGTCATACAGACCGGTCGTTTGGAAATGTTCTTTGTCAGCAGCCGTGGTCATGGCGCACTCCTAGGGTTTTTACGCAGGGGGACGAGTTTACTGCACTGCAGCAACCATGCCAAGACAATTAATTGGGGTCAGATCCCAATTAATTTTGCTTTCAAAGGGGCATTGATTTAATTGGGGACAGATTCAAGCAACGGTCTTCTTGGCTGGCCGCCCTGCTTTGCCAGGCACCAACCGCCGCGTCGTGGACTGCTGCAATTGCCCCACAAAATCGGCCGATCCCAGCGCCCATCCCGACAAGGCCGATTGCGTGAGTTGATTTTTGTGAGATTGGGTCAAACCTGCCTGAACCAGCTGAGCATAAGCCGCCTCGCGGGCAAACGGCGTGTTGCCCAAACCCCAAAACAGGGCATGCGGCGTCACCAATTTGTCGCTCACCTGCCCAATACAGTGCCTGTGGCTGGACCATGCAAAGTCAGCAGCCTGCGACACCATGCCCGCCCGAACCGGGTTCAGGTCGATGTAAACCATGCACGCCAACAAGTAGCGTTCACTCTCGATCAGGTTGCTGCGGTAACGCCCTTCCCACAAAGTGCCGGTGCGTTGGTGCCGCAAATTGAAATAGCGCACATAGGCCCGCCCTACCGCCTGCATCATCTGCGGCAAGCCCTGATCGGTTTCAGGCGTGACCAGCAAATGAAAGTGGTTGTCCATGACCACGTAAGCATGGATGGCCACCTTGAAGGTCCGGGCATGCTCTTGCCAGAGGTCCAATAGCCGCTGACGATCCTGGTCGTCACGCACGATGGGCTGGCGGTCGTTGCCCCGCTGGATGACATGGTGTGGATAACCACCCACAGTGAGGCGAGGTTGGCGGGCCATGGGAACTCCTGACATCGGAATGCAGGCAGTTTAATCGGGATCTGACCCCAATTAAATCAATGATTCACGTCTATAAACAACTACTTTAGATTGCATAATTTTCAATACCCAAACAAATCAGAAAAAAGCCATGAAAACCACATTCGCCTCTTGGCTCTTCTTCTTGTTGTTTGGACTGCATGCATCAGGTCAAGCCATGACCCTTGAACGGGTCGACAACGATCTTTATGCAACAGGCCCAACGGTCGATCAAGACTTTTTGAGTTTCAAAGAGGCATTTGCAAAAGGCGGCATTCAGCGCTTGATTCTGGTGAATGGTCCTGGCGGTGATTTGTGGACGGGCATGCAAGTGGCCCGTATGGTGCAAGAGGCCAAAATCAAAACGGTCACATCAGGTTATTGCATGTCCGCATGTTCACTGATTTTCATGGCGGGACAAGAGCGCAGTTTTGGTACAGGCAACTTGCCACGCCTCACCATGATCGGGATCCATGGCGCACACAACAAGGACACCAAGCAGGTCAACCACCAGGCAATGCCCCAGATGTACGCCTTGTACAAACAGCAAATGGGCGAGAAGTTTGATGCTCAGATCATCAACCAGGCGCTGTACGACATCAAAGAGGCCTCTGGTTTTCTCCGCGTCAGGGAAATGCAACGCACCCAAGAAAAGGACCGAACACCCTGGTTCTGCCCTACAGGTCAAACACCGTTCAATCAATGTCTGCAACACGCCGACAAGGACGCTTACACCTTGGGCATCGTAACCCAACGTGAGACGGTTGAGTTGCAACTGCCCGCCAGCATGCGCATCCAACTTGGTTTTTTTGGAAAGTCATTAGGGCCCCCCTCCACAGACTTTCAGGACAAAGCCGATCAGTTGATTGACCAAGTGTGCGTCGGCCAATTGCTGTGCAAAACCATTGGCGCAAGAACCTTCAAGAATTACCAGAACGCCAACCAGAACAAAGCCCTGGCCGTGGGCTGGGGCAAATCAGGCTATGGCATCCGATGGGGCGATGACGACCCGGGCATGGCCATGATGAAAGCGCTCTACAACTGCAACCATGCCAAAAACAATCCCAAACTCTGTCGCCTCGTCGCGGTCAATGACCATGAGCTGCTGCCACTTTACGAAGAAGAGCAAGCTCAAACCTTCGCACTGCTGAAAACACTGAAAATTCCTACCCCTGAATTCACTCAATCAGAGCTTGAAGAGCCCGGAGCCAACACGCCCTCCAAGCTGCGCAAGGGTCAGCAGATCACGGGCATGACGCCCAAGTCACTGGAAGGCATTCAACGCTGGGACACCCGCACGCTGGCCCAAGCCCTGCGACAAAACGACCGTCCTGTTGTGATCGATGCGGCGCTCTTCGGTCCTGTGATTCCTGGCGCACTGAGTTTCATCAACAGTGGCCTGGCTTTCGAAAAAGATGACATGGAATCAGCCTATGCCGAGCGTTTTCGCCAAATGCTGCAGGTCGCCGCGCCTGACTTGCACCAACCTGTGGTTTTCTACTGCGCCAATTCGGAATGTTGGCTGTCGGTGAATGCCGCCATGCGTGCGCGCCAAATGGGCTACACCAACATCATCTGGTACCGCGGAGGCATGGCCGCCTGGACACAAGCCGGTCTTCCCACAGTAGGCAGAACGCCGGTGGCGGTGCTGTACTGATTCAAATCAGTACAACGCCACCTCATGCATCCTGATGCTGCACCGCCAGCGGATACCGCCCGCCCATCAGCCCCTCCACCCCAAACTCCTTGAGCAGGGCTTGCAAGCGCTCACCCGCCGAGCGTTTTTTCTGGCCGGTGTATTTGGCCAGGATCAGCTCGTTCTTCATGCTGTGTTCCCAGCCCACCAACTCGGTCACGGTAACCGCATAGCCTTGGGATTCGAGGTACAGGCACCGCAGCACATTGGTCAGCTGGCTGCCCACCTCACGGGTGTGCAGGGGGTGACGCCACAGTTCGGCCAAAGGCGTGCGCTGCAGATTCAGCGCTTTGTTCTGGTTGAGGGCACGGGCCAGTTCGGCCTGGCAGCAGGGTACCAACACCATGTATCTGGCTTTCTTTTGCAGGCCAAAAGCGATGGCGTCATCGGTGGCGGTGTCGCAGGCGTGCAGCGCGGTGACCACATCGATCTGCTCAGGCAACTCTTCGCTTTGAGTCGATTCGGCCACGCTCACGTTCAAAAAGCGCATGCGCTCAAAGCCCAGACGCTGCGCCAGCTGGCGTGACGATTCAACCAGCTCGCTGCGGGTTTCGATGCCGTAAATGGTGCCTTTGCCCAGCGCCTTGAAAAACAGGTCGTAAATGATGAAGCCCAGGTACGACTTGCCTGCCCCATGGTCGGCCAGCGTGGGGCCTGCCCCCGACTCAGGTAACTCGAGCAGAAGCTTTTCGATGAACTGGAACAGGTGATAGACCTGCTTGAGTTTGCGACGCGAGTCCTGGTTGAGCTTGTCTTCACGGGTCAGGATGTGCAGCTGCTTGAGCAATTCAATCGATTGCCCGGGGCGCACTTCAGGTGGCAATGTCTGGCTGTCAGCGGGGAATGTTTTTTTCTTCATGGTTTTTGTGTGGGAGCCGCGCCCTCGCGGCGATCAGGCAGGATTCATCGCAATGAGGGCGTCACCCCTGCAGCAGTTCATCGTGAGGGCCAACGTCCAGCGCCTTCCAGCCCTCTGTCCCCAGCTTCTCCATCGTCGCCATGTTGGTCTCGTAAATCATCTCGGCTTCGGGAAAAGCCTCCACCGCCCGGTCAATGCTGGCTTCGCGGATCAGATGCAGCGTGGGATAAGGCGATCGATTGGTGCAATTGGTGATGTCATCCGGCTCGGTGTCCGCGAACTGGAAGTCGGGATGGAAGCTGGCGATCTGGAACTCACCTTCGAAGTCCAACTCCTGGAGCACGCCATCGGCTTCGTCCAGAAAATCGTTGAAGTCCAGAAAATCGCGCAGCATCTGCGGCACGATCAGCAGCACGGTTTCGCGGTCTTCGGCGGGCAGCGCCGCCAGCCCCTGCAATTGCTCGATCAGCTCGTCACGCAGACCTTCGAGTCCCTTGGCCTGGCTCACAACGTAATGAATCTGCCCCTTGACATGCGGTGCCTTGGCAAAAGGGCAGAGGTTCAGGCCAATCACGGCGCGCTCAAGCCAGCGCACGGTGTCAGCGATCTCAATCGAAGGGGTGGGGGAAATCTCGGTCATGTGTGGATTGTGCCTGCGCAACGCCGCCGCTCAGATGCGTTGACGTGTCAACAAGCGGCCTGCCTGCCAGGCCAACCCGGCTCCCACCATACAACACCCCACCGTGACCAGCGGTGTGAACTGCCAGCCCCCCGCACGCGCCGCCACAGCGGCCACCACGGGCGGCCCCACAAACTGGCCCAAAGCCGACAGCTGCTGGACCCAGCCCACGGTGGTTGCCACCTGCTGCTCGCCTGGAGCCAGCTGCACCGCCAGACTGAACAAAGTGCCCGGCACCAGGCCGCCCACACCCGAAAACAACAGCACCCCGGCAAAGCGCAGCCAAGGCCACCCCTCAGTGAAGACCGCAAACGCCAGCGTGCTGCCCATCGCCATGGCACCAAAGCCCAGCCACAAGGTCGAGCGCGGTGCCCAACCCCGCTGCAAGAGACGACCCGAAGCCATGTTGCCCGCCATGTTGACAGCTGCGGCCAGCGCCGTGAGCACACCCAGCAGCGCACCGCTCACACCTGCAGCCGCGTAGATTGATGGCAAAAAACCCACCACGGCCAGCCACTGGCCCGAATACATGCCAAAGGTGAGCGCCACCAGCCAGGGACCAGGTGCGCGCAAGGTCAGGCGCAAACGCGTCCAGGCGCCCTGCCCTGCCTGACCCACTTGAGCAGACGGATCGGCCGGCACCACCCTGTAAAGCCAAACCGCCATGGCCAGCGACACCGCCGCAAACAACCACCACCACACCCCCCAGCCCCAAGCCGGGATGAACAATGGCCCCAGCAACAAGGCCAGTGCCGTGCCTGTGGGCATGTAAGCACCCCACACACCCAGCATGCCAGGCAATTGCGCAGGCGGCACCAGGCGTCGAATCAAGGCGGGTGCAGGCAGTGCCACCAACAAAAAGCCCACCCCTTCGATGGCCCGCAGGACCAACAAGGTGCTCACCGAAGAGGCAAAGCCCCCCAGGCCACTGGCCAACGCCAGCAGACACAGGCCGCGCACCATGCTGCGCCTGAGTCCCATGCCATCGGCCAGCAGGCCCATGAAGACCGCCAGGCTCAGGCCTGCCAACTGCACGATGGACAGCAAAAAGCCCGACTGCACCAGCGTGATGCCCAGTTCGGCCTGAAGAGCTGGCAGAGCCGGCGGCAACTTGCCCACTTGCAAGGCGGCCACACCGCCAGCGGCAACGATCAGCCAAGCCTGACGTTGAGGGAGATTCATCAAAATTCCCCTTTGTAGGTCGGTGGCTTCAGCCCCGACAAAAGCCTGAGGTGGTGGCTGCCATGTCGGGGCTGAAGCCCCCGACCTACAAAAAGAGCCCCGAGCCCGTTCACAACAGCTTGCGCCCCGTGAGGCGTTCGTGTTCACGCAGGGCAAAACGATCGGTCATGCCCGCGATGTAATCGGCCACGGCGCGGTGGCGGTCGTCGCGTATTGCAAACTCGGTGCGCATTTCATGGGGCTGCGCGGTGTACGCGGCAAACAACTCATGCACCACCTGCTGAGCCTGCCCCATCCTCTGCATGACCTGAGGGTGACGGTACAAACTGGCAAACAGGAATTTCTTGAGCTCGGCCGAACGGGTTTTCATCTCGTCAGAAAAACGCACCAGCGGTCCGGCTTGCCGGGCCTCGTCGGCCGTTTGCACGCCCGCCGCAGCAATGGCGGCCCTTGTGGTGTCGATCACGTCGTACACCTGGTCACTCAGCATGCGGCGTGTGCTTTCGTACAGCCAGCGGCGAGGCTTTTCATGAAGCTGCGGGTGATCGGCCAACACCTGCTGGCGGTAGTGGTCAAAAAGGGGCACTTCCTTCATTTGAGCCAGAGACAAGAGGCCCGAGCGCACACCATCGTCAATGTCGTGCGCGTTGTAGGCGATCGCATCGGCCAGGTTGCACAGCTGCGCCTCCAGGCTGGGCTGGGTCCGGTCCAAAAAGCGGCTTGCCACACCACCCGGCTCGTGTGCCTCGATGGCTTCGGCGTGGGTGCGCGAGCAGTGTTTGAGGATGCCCTCGCGGGTTTCAAAGCTCAAGTTCAGCCCATCAAACTGCGGGTAGCGCTCTTCGAGCGTGTCGACCACGCGCAAACTTTGCAGGTTGTGCTCAAAGCCACCATGCTCGGCCATGCATTCGTGCAAAGCGTCCTGCCCGGCATGACCAAACGGCGTGTGGCCCAGGTCGTGCGCCAACGCAATGGCTTCGACCAGGTCTTCGTTGAGGCCCAACGCCCGGGCGATCGAGCGGCCCAGCTGCGCGACCTCAAGCGAGTGCGTCAGGCGCGTGCGAAACAAGTCGCCTTCGTGGTTCAGAAACACCTGGGTCTTGTAGACCAGGCGGCGAAAGGCGGTCGAGTGGACGATGCGGTCGCGGTCGCGCTGGAAGGCATCTCGCGTAGGCGCGGGTAGCTCGGCATGACGGCGACCGCGCGTCTGCGCAGGATGGCAGGCCCAAGGGGCCAAACCGGTGGAGTTGCGGCGATCA
>Ga0228701_1000950_pt1 | contig 21222 bp, 22 predicted proteins | sample McNCre117_Aug_MG_2_FD_178017 | JGI IMG/M metagenome (GOLD analysis project Ga0228701, IMG submission 178017) | Freshwater microbial communities from McNutts Creek, Athens, Georgia, United States - 11-17_Aug_MG | ecosystem: Environmental > Aquatic > Freshwater > Creek | place: USA: Georgia...
AAAATCAGGCGCGTTGGGCTAGCCACACCAGCAGTGCCTTCTGGGCGTGCAGGCGGTTCTCGGCCTCGTCCCAAATGACAGACTGCTGGCCGTCGATGACGTCGGCCGAAACCTCGTAGCCGCGATAGGCAGGAAGGCAGTGCAGGAAGATTGCGTCCGACTTGGCCTTGGCCATCAGCGCGGAATCGATGGTGAAACCAGCGAAGTCCTTGATGCGCTGCTCCTTCTCGTCTTCCTGGCCCATGCTGATCCAGGTGTCGGTGGCAACGGCGTCTGCGCCTGCGATGGCAACGGCCGGATCGGTGGTGACCACGATGGAACCACCCTGCTCGGCGGCAATCTCTTGCGCGCGGGCAACGATGCCAGCGTTTGGCAGGTATTGGCTTGGCCCGGCAACAGCAACGTGCATTCCGGCGAGCGCCATACCGGTTAGGTAGGAGTTGGCCATGTTGTTGCTGGCATCGCCGATGTAGGCAAACTTGAGACCCTTGAGCGAACCCTTGTGCTCCTGAATGGTCTGGAGGTCAGCCAGAATCTGGCACGGGTGGTAGTCGTCGCTGAGTGAGTTGACTACCGGCACATTGCTGTTGGCTGCCATCTCTTCGAGGCCGCTGTGTGCGTAGGTGCGCCAAACGATGGCTGCAACCTGACGCTCGAGCACGCGAGCTGTGTCTGCCACCGATTCCTTCTTGCCCATTTGGCTGGTGGTGCTATCGATGACCATTGGGTTTCCGCCCAGGTCGGCTACACCCACGGTGAACGAAACCCGGGTGCGGGTTGAGGTCTTGTCGAAGATGAGGGCAACCGTCTTTGGGCCCTCATACGGACGACGGGAATACGGAGCGGCCTTCAGTTCCCGTGCAAGCTTTAGGATCTCGGCTTGCTCGGCTGCGGTGATGTCGTCGTCTTTTAGAAAGTGGCGAACCATGGTGGCTCCTTAGTTTGAGATTAGTTAGGCACTACCAGGGTGCCCACACCGCTCTGGGTGAAGATTTCGAGAAGAATGCTGTGCGGGGTTCGGCCATCGATGACGTGAGCGCGTGGCACTCCCCCGATTACTGCCTGCAGACAGGCCTGCATCTTTGGAATCATGCCCGATTCGAGCGAAGGAATCATCGCTTCCAATTCGGTGGCAGTGATTTCGGAGACCAGCGAATCCAGGTTTGGCCAGTCACTGTAGAGGCCGGCCACATCGGTGAGCACCATCAGCTTTGAAGCTCCGAAAGCGATTGCGGCTGCAGCGGCAGCGAGGTCTGCGTTTACGTTGTAGAGCTCGCCGTCGGCACCCGGAGCCACGGTGGAGATCACCGGAATCTTGCCCTGGTTTAGGGCATCCAGAACCACACGCGGATTTACGGTGTTGACTTCGCCAACATAGCCAATGTCGATTGGACCTTCCTCGGATTCGAGGTAGGTCTTCTCGGCACGGAACAGGAACGAATCTTCGCCCGACAGAACAACTGGGTCGCCGCCGGCAGCAGCGATCATCTCGGCAAGCTCAGCCGAAATCTGGTTGCGCAGCACATCGCGCACCACGCCGATGGTCTCTTTGCTGGTGACGCGCAGGCCGCCCTTGAATTCGCTGGCAATACCACGCTCTTTGAGGGCAGCCGAAATCTGTGGGCCGCCACCGTGAACCACAACTGGCTTGATGCCAACCCAGCGCAGGTAAGCCATGTCTTCGCAGAACGCGCGCTGCAGCTCGGAATCAACCATGGCGTTGCCACCGAATTTGACGACGACGATCTTGTCGTGGAATTCGCGCAGCCAAGGAAGCGACTCGATTAGAGTGGCCGCCTTGATGCTGGCAAGCTGCTGATCTGGATTTGCGCCCGGGATCATGACGAGTACTCGCTGTTCTCGGTGACGTAGGCGTGAGTTAGGTCGTTGGTGTAGATGGTGGCTGCGTCACTGCCCGAGTTGAGGTTGATGCCGATGACCACCTTGCGCGGAGTCATGTCTACCAGCTCGCGTGGCTGGTCTGGCTGACCCAGACGGCTGACGCTGATGCCGTTGATTGAAACATCGATGTTGTACGGGTCGAACTCGGCCTTGGCGGTGCCCACGGCGGCCAGGATACGGCCCCAGTTGGCGTCGTTGCCGTAGACCGCAGCCTTGAACAGGTTGTTGCGTGCAACCACGCGCCCAACCTCTACTGCGTCAGCTTCGTTGGCTGCACCGGTGACGGCGATTTCGATGTCGTGGGTTGAGCCCTCGGCATCGGTTAGCAACTGCTGAGCCAGGTCGTGACAGACCTCGGTGAGCAGCTGCTGGAATTCATCGACGGCTGGAGCCACACCGCTGGCACCGGATGCCATCAGGGCAACGGTGTCGTTGGTGCTCATGCAGCCATCGGAGTCAAGGCGGTCGAAGGTGACACGGGTTGCGTTTCGCAGCGCCGCGTCTAGGACGTGGCTTGGCAGGTCTGCATCGGTGGTGATTACTACCAGCATGGTTGCAAGCCCAGGGGCAAGCATTCCGGCACCCTTGGCCATACCACCGATGGCCCAGCCACTAGGGCTGACGCGGTTTGCGGTCTTGGACACCGAGTCGGTGGTCATGATCGCCTCGGCGGCTTGCACACCGTTTTGGTCGGTTAGCGATGCTGCGGCGGCGGTCACTCCCGCAAGAAGCTTTGGTCGGTCTAGCTGGTCACCGATGAGACCGGTGGAGCAGACCAAAACGTCGCCCGCGGATACCTGAAGCAGCTCGCCCACCTTCTCGGCGGTTTCGTGGGTGGTCTGGAAGCCCTCGGAGCCGGTGTAGCAGTTGGCGCCACCCGAGTTAAGGATGATGGCGGCAATCTCGCCATCGGCGATTGCCTGCTTGCTCCAAAGCACTGGATTGGCGAGGCAGCGGTTGGTGGTGAAAACTGCGGCTGCGGCGGTGCGCGGACCCTGGTTTACCACCAGGGCTACGTCTTTGTTGCCGTTCTTCTTTAGCCCCGCGGCAACGCCTGCGGCTACAAATCCCTTGGCTACGGTTACGGTCAAGGCGCTACTCCATTTACGTTTAGTCCGGTTTGCTCTGGCAAACCAAGTGCAATGTTCAAAGATTGGATGGCGGCACCAGCAGTGCCCTTCACCATGTTGTCGATGGCGGTGACCACAACTGCGCGTCCGGCGTGCTCGTCTACGGCAATACCGATTAGGCAGGTGTTGGCACCAATCACGCTGGCGGTTGCAGGGAACTGACCCTCAGGCAAAAGCTGCACAAAGGCTTCGTTGCCATAGGCCTGCTCATAGGCCTCTCGCACCTGGGCGGCGGTAACGCCCGGTAGCAGCTTGGCGGTGTTTACAGCCAAGATGCCACGGCTCATTGGAACCAAGACCGGAGTGAAGTTAATAGAGACTGTGCGACCAGATGCGTGACGCAGGTTCTGCTCGATCTCTGGTGTGTGACGGTGCACTCCCCCAACGCCGTAGGCAGCCGCGCTGCCCATCGCCTCGGATGCCAACAGGTTGGTCTTGAGGGTGCGTCCCGCTCCCGAATAGCCAACCGAAAGCACACTGACTAGGTCGTGTGGCTCGAACAACAACTGCGCGAGTCCCGGGGCTAGACCAAGGGTTATTGCGGTTGCGTTGCAGCCCGGAACGGCTACCCGCTTGGCGCCAGCCAGATTGCTGCGCTGCTTGTCCTTGCCGCCCTCAACCAAAAGCTCTGGCATGCCGTAGTTCCAGTGTCCGGCGTAGGTGCCGCCATAGAACTTGACCCAGTCGGCTTCGTGCTCCAAGCGGAAATCTGCACCACAGTCGAGCACAAGAGTCTCAGGGCTCAGCCAGGCGGCCACCTCGGCACTCTTGGTATGTGGCATGGCTAGGAAAACAACATCGTGGCCGGCCAGGGTGCTGGCATCGGTGGCAACAAAGACCTTGTCTGCGTATTGACGCAGGTGTGGGTGCAGTGCGCCAACCGTTTCGCCGACATTGCTGTTGGCTGTGATGGTCTTGAGTTCAAGCTGAGGGTGCTGCGAAATCATGCGCATGAGCTCGCCGCCCACGTAGCCGCTGGCACCAGCAATGGCAACCGAGTAGACCATGTTGATTCCGATCTGGCAGCCTATCTGCCGTTGCTAGCGAATGACTTCTAGTATGCCCTTAGCCGCGGATTACCGCACCATAACGCTGCTGTGCCACGGCCACACCGGAGTCACGAGCCTCAGAGGCCTCGGCCTGGGTGAGGGTGCGATCTGGGGCACGGAAACGCAGAGCAAAGGTGAGCGACTTGTGACCGGCATCGATGCCCTGGCCACGGTAGTCGTCGGTGAGCGAGATTGCCTCAAGCAACGAACCGGCGCCTTCGGACAGCGCGGCCTGGAGATCTGCTGCAGCCACGGTGTCGGCTACAACCAGCGACACGTCTTGCGTTGCTGCCGGGAAGGTGTTGATTGCGCCAGCCTGAACCACATCTGGGGCAAGTTGTCCCAGCTGATCGAGGTTCAGCTCGAGCACGCCAACACGGCGAGGCAGGTGAGCCTCGTTTGCCAGTGCTGGGTCAAGTTCTCCGGCATAGCCGATTACCTGGTCGCCCGCGGCATTGGTTACAAACAGTTGGGCGGTACGGCCAGGGTGGTAGCCCTTAGGCGAAGCCTGGCGCACCTGAATCTGAGCGCCGATAGCCAAACCAATGGTGCGGGCCGCCTGGATTGCGTCCTCGTAGCCACTAGCCACCGACTTGGTGCCAACCTGCTGCTGCAGGCGGTCTCCAACAAACAGCGCTGCCAGGTGCTTTGGCTGTGCAGGAATAGTGCTTTCGAGGGCTTCGATCTGCTTGCTGGTTGGAAGCTGGCCGCCAACCGGAAGCTTTGAGGTCTTGGTCACAGCCTTGGCTGCGTGGAATACCGAACCGAGCTCGAATATGGCCAGGTTGTTGAGACCGCGCGAAACGTTGCGAGCCGCAGCATCGATGAGCCCAGGAATCAGCGAAATGCGCATGTTGCCAGCCTGACCCTGCAGCGGGTTGGCGAGACGAACCGCAATCGGTGCGGTCTGGGCGGTTACCTTGGTTGCTTCGATGCCGTGAACCTCAACCAGGGCCAACTGCTCATCGGTGACGAATGGGTAGTTGAGAACCTCAACCAGACCGGCCGAGGCTAGCGCGTTGGCGATGCGACGGCGCTGCTGCTGGGTGCGGGTTAGGCCGCGGCCCGGAGGCGCCACTGGAAGACGAGTTGGGATGCGGTCGTAGCCGGTGATGCGTGCAATCTCCTCGACCAGATCGGTCTTGTGAGTGAGGTCTGGACGCCAGGTTGGCGGCACCACGTTGAAACCGCCGTGGACGTGCTCTACCTGACAGCCGATGGCCTGAAGAACCTGCACGATTTCGAGAGTCTCGTATGCGACACCCACGTAATCGGTGGCGAAGGATTCTGGCAACCAGATGTTTGGCTGTGGCTGGTAGTTGCGGTAGTCGGCGCCAAACCACTGGGCCTCGCCGCGCGCGTGAACCTCAAGCAGCTGAACCACGCGGGCAACGGCAAACTTAGCCACCGAGTGGTCTACTCCGCGCTCGAAACGCTTGGAGGCCTCTGAAGGCAACTTGTGACGACGGGCGCTGCGGGCGATAGAGATCGCATCGAAGTTAGCGGCCTCGATGAGCACGTTGGTGGTCTCGAGGGTAACCTCGGTGGACTCGCCACCCATTACGCCGGCCAGGCCGATTGCACCCGAGTTGTCGGCGATTACAAGGTCTTCGATGTCTAGCTTGCGCACTTGACCATCGAGGGTCTTCAGGGTCTCGTTCTTCTTGGCGCGACGGACGGTAATTCCGCCCGAAAGCTTGTCGAAGTCGTAGGCGTGCAGTGGCTGGCCCAGTTCGAGCATCACGTAGTTGGTGATGTCTACCACCAGAGAGATTGAGCGGATGCCGGCCAGACGTAGACGCGAAACCATCCACTGCGGGGTTGGACGGCTGGCGTCGATTCCGGTTACCTGACGAAGCACAAAACGGGTTACACCAACGCGGTCGCGGATTGGAGCCTGATCGTCGATGGTCAGCTCGAAACCGCTGATGGATGCCGGTTCAACGTTTCCTACTGGGTCGCGGAACTGGCTGCCGGTGGCGTGAGCGTACTCGCGGGCAATACCGCGAATGCTTAGGCAGTAACCACGGTCTGGAGTGACATTTACCTCGGCTGCTTTATCGTCAAGGTGCAAAAGCTCGAGGGCGTCTGAGCCAACCTTTGGGTCTAGACCCATTTCGGCTAGACGCAGGATGCCGCTGTGGTCCTGGCTGCTGCCAAGTTCGGCGCGGCTGGCCATCATGCCATCGGAGACGTGACCGTAAGTCTTTCGTGCAGCGATGGCGAAGCCACCCGGAAGCACGGCACCCGGAAGGGTGACTATTACCTTGTCGTTTACCTCAAAGTTGCTGGCGCCACAGACGATGCCACGAACGGCCTCGCCACCATCGGCAGCGATCTCGCCAATTGGAGCAACCTGAACCTGACACCAGCGAATGGTCTTGCCATTTGCCTGAGGCTCTTCAACAAACTCGAGAACCTTGCCAACCACGATTGGACCCTGGATGTCGAAGTCGCGAACGCCCTCTTCTTCAAGGCCTACCTTGACCAATTCGGCCATTACCGATTCTGGAGTGGCATCTCCCGGAAGATCTACGTTTTCTGCCAGCCACTTAAGTGGAACGCGCATTTAGAGCACCAATCCAAACTGCTCGCTGAAGCGAACGTCGGCCTCAACCATGTCGTGCATATCTCTGACGTCGTTGCGGAACATCAAGGTGCGCTCGATTCCCATGCCGAAGGCGAAACCGGAATAGACCTCTGGGTCGATGCCGGCTGAGAGCAAAACATTAGGGTTGACCATTCCGCAACCGCCCCACTCAACCCAGCGGGCACCGCCCTTGGCGCCTGGATGCCAGACGTCTAGTTCGGCCGATGGCTCGGTGAATGGGAAGAACGAAGGGCGCAGGCGAATCTGGGCTTCAGGACCAAACATGCTGCGAGCAAAGTGCTCGAGGGTGCCACGAAGATCTGCCATGGTTAGGCCCTTGTCGATGGCGAGGCCTTCCACCTGGTGGAAAACCGGGGTGTGGGTGGCATCAAGTTCATCGGTGCGGAAAACGCGACCTGGGCACAGAACGTAGATAGGAATCTGACGCTCGAGCATGGAACGAACCTGCACCGGAGAGGTGTGAGTGCGCAGCACGAGGTGGCTCTCGACCGGCTCAACAAAGAAGGTGTCCTGCATCGCACGAGCCGGGTGGTCCTCGTCGAAGTTGAGGGCATCGAAGTTGAACCACTCGTTTTCGAGCTCTGGACCCTCGGCGATTTCCCAACCCATGCCAACAAAGATGTCGCTGATCTGCTCTTGGAGCAGGGCAAGCGGGTGACGTGCGCCCAAACGAGCGGTGAGTGGGCTTGCGGTTACGTCGACGGTTTCGGCGGCCAGCTTGGCACGCTCTTCGACTACAAACATCTGAGCCTCGCGAGCCGCGTAGGCCTGGTTTACGGCGCCACGAGCCTGACCGATTAGCTTGCCGGCCTCAGCCTTGAACTCTGGAGCCAACTTGCCAAGCTGTGCATTGAGCGCAGCGATCTCGGACTGGTCGCCCAGAATTTGGGTGCGAGCGCTCTTTAGGGCTGCTAGGTCTGATGCGGCTTCGATGGCCTCGAGGGCCTTGGAAACGACGGCGTCGACGTAGTCTTTGGAGACTGGATTGGACTCTGACATAAGGGTTTAAGTCTACCTTCAGGGCTCTGCTTGGGGCCGAAGCTGGGCTTCTTAGCCCACAAGCCGTTGAGCGGAATTAGTTTGCGTTTTGGGCGAATGCACTCTGATATAGGCACACGCTGGCAGCTGTTGCGAGGTTGAGGCTCTCGGCCGGACCGTAAAGCGGGAGGCCAACAACGCGGTCAACCGCGGCCAGAGTGGCGGGTTCGAAACCCCAGGCTTCATTGCCAAACACCCAGGCGGTTGGCGCCTTCAAAGTGCCACCAGGCAACTCGGTGATTAGCTCTCCGCCACCATCGGCTGCAAAAACCTGTAGGCCGGCTGCCTGCAATGCTGCGATGGCCTCTTCTGCCGGAACATCGATGGCAAATGGCAGGTGGAAAAGCGAACCGGTAGTGGAACGAACCACCTTCGGATTGTAGACATCCACGCTGTTGCTGCTGAAGATGACGGCATCGGCACCGGCGGCATCGGCTGCGCGCAGCACGGTACCGGCATTGCCAGGATCGCGCACCTGAGAGAGCACCGCCACCAGCTTGGGTTTGCTGGCGAGGATTGCGTCCAAAGAAACGTGAAGTTGCTGACAAACGGCAACCACGCCCTGTGGGGTGGAGGTGTCGCACATTGCCTCGAGAACACGCTCGGACACCAAGACCAACTCAACGCGGGCGCGCTGGGCACGCTCGAAGAGGTCTGGGTACTTTTCTACGCATTCTGGGGTGGCGTACAGCTCCACGATTTGCTTGGGGGAATCAAGGACCTCTTTTAGACCCTGCGGCCCCTCAAGCAGAAAGAGCCCGGTCAATGACCGGGCGTCTTTCCGAGAGAGCTTCGCGACCCCTTTGACCACACTGGCCTTGGGATCTAGAAGCATCGAACTACTTGACCTTTGGAGCCGAGGTGTCTGCTGGAAGTGCAGCCTTAGCGCTTGCAACCAACTTGGTGAAGGTTGCTGCATCGTTGATTGCCATGTCTGACAGGATGCGACGGTCTACCTGGATGCCAGCAAGTGCTAGACCCTGGATGAAACGGTTGTAGGTCATGCCGTTGGCACGGGCTGCAGCGTTGATGCGCTGGATCCAGAGACGACGGAAGTTGCTCTTGCGGTCGCGACGGTCGTTGTATGCGTAGACCAGCGAGTGCAGCATCTGCTGCTTGGCCATACGGTACAGACGCGAGCGCTGGCCACGGTAACCGTGTGCGCGCTCTAGGACTGTACGACGCTTCTTCGCTGCGTTAACAGCGTTCTTTACTCTTGCCATTTTTTTCTAAGCTCCTATGTAAACGCTGGCGACTAGTGGCCGAGCTGCTTCTTGATGGTCTTGAAGTCTGCTGCCGAAACAACCTGGTCCTGGTTGAGGCGACGGGTACGACGGCTCGACTTGTGCTCTAGGTTGTGGCGCATGTTGATCTGCTGCTTCATGAGCTTGCCGCTACCGGTGAAGCGGAAACGCTTCTTGGCACCCGAGTGGGTCTTCTGCTTTGGCATTACTTTCTCCTACTGGTTCGGGATCCGGATGGACCCCTGGTTGCTATTCGGCCGAATCGGTGGATTCGGTTGGTTCTGCTGCTACCGGTTCCTGCGCTGCAGGCTTCTCGGCGGCACGCTTGGCTTCGGCCTTAGCCTCTGCCTTGTTCTTTAGTGGACCGATGACCATCACCATGTTGCGACCATCGATGGAAGGCATCGACTCGATCGCTCCAAGAGTGTTGACCTCTTCGGCAAGCTTCTGAAGCAGCTTCACACCCATCTCTGGACGTGACTGCTCGCGGCCACGGAACACCACGATTACCTTCACCTTGTCGCCGGCCTTGAGGAACTTCTCAATTTGGCCGCGCTTGGTGCCGTAGTCGTGGGCATCGATCTTGAGTCCGAATCGAACGGTCTTGAGAACGGTGTTGACCTGGTTCTTACGAGCTTCGCGCACCTTCTGGGCGGCTTCGTACTTGAACTTGCCGAAGTCCATGATCTTGGCAACTGGCGGCTTTGACATAGGTGCTACCTCGACTAGGTCGAGGTCCTGCTCCTGAGCCATGCGCAGTGCTTCTTCGATGCGGACAACACCAATTTGCTCTCCGGCTGGGCCTACGAGGCGAACCTCTGGCACGCGGATGCGGTCGTTGATACGTGGATCGCTGATCTGTTGCTCCAATGACGTGACGAATGGCCACGTCTTGCGGCGGAGCCTAAAGACGCACAGAACTGAAAGTTCTAAAGCTAACCCGGCCGTCTATTAGAGCGACGATCGCGGGTGGGAACTGAATCCACTTCTGACCAAGGCGAACCTCGGAGCCGTGGGTTAGTCTATCAGGGTTAGTTGGCACGAGTAAAGCCCCGAGCAGAATCGAATTAGAAGCAATGTCCGAAAACCACGAAATCATCTCCGACATTGCCGACGTTCCTGCGGTTGAGGTTGTAGGCCGCTATTTCATCGAACTTTTGAACCTGGCCGCCGTGCACTGTGGGCTCTCCGAGGATGGCCGCGCGGCCGATCTGGATGAGGCCCGCAAGTACATCGATGCCGCTGCCGGCATGCTGACCGCGGTTGCCGGTTACATGGGAGACCAGCACGCACGAATCTGGCGCGCTGGGCTTCGCGAAGTGCAGCTTGCTTTCCGTGAGGCCTCGGCCGTCAAGGACGCACCTGGTGCGGGCCCTGGCGAGAAGTACACCGGCCCAGTGGCCTAAGCCAACTCACTACCTGGGCAAAACGCTAGATGTTTTGGGCGAAGCCTAAATAACCTTCACCGCGATGGAATCTACGCCGCGGACAATCTCTGGGCTTTCAGCCCAAGCCTCACCTAGCCGAGCAACGAGGGCATTCAAAGCCGTTTCGTTTGCACTACCCGGCACCAACTTTAGGAACACAAGCACTTCTGGGCCCTGCAGTCTGGCGGTTGGGTCGCCATTCTGGATCGCGTAATTCTCAATCTGGGGCTCTGCATCGATGGCCGCAGCGAACGCAGCCTTTACGGCTTGATTCTGCGCCGGGTGCTGCCAAGGTAGATTCTCTGCGATGGCTCGAAACGCGGTTTGGCGAATGGCGAACTCGGTATCGCTGCCCGGATCCAGAATGATGCGGCCATTTTTCTCGCTGGCTGCGGCCAAGGCAACTCGGCTGGCCTCGATTGGAACCGGTCTGGCTTTGGCGTCCCAGCGTTGCATGGCGGCAACCGAAGAGAACACCGGCAGCGCAATCTGACCATCGGGGCTTGCCACCGAAACGATGCTGAGGTCTGCGCTCTTATCGACGATCTGACCGTGTGCGCCAACCCCAGTTTCGCCCACCTGAGCCACCAGCGGAACCAGCAGGCGCGCGGACTTGATGGCCTCGATTACGACTTCCGGGCCGGCGGTTTGCGCCTTGAATGCGGCGAGCGCCGTAATCAGGTTGGCATCCGCAGAGCCGTCATCACCGGCGTGCGGATTGACCTCCAGCTGACGACCCTCCCAGGGCACACCGGCAGAATCGTGGAAGCGATCCGGGTTGATGTGCGGGTGAGTCATGACGGGTTTGTTGGCTTACTTGCCGTTGGCTACGGCGAGCGCCTCTTCGAGAGTGAAGCGACCGGCGTAGAGGCTCTTGCCAAGGATGGCGCCCTCTAGGCCAAGCTGAACCAGAGCGTAGAGGTCGGAGATGTCCTGCAGGCTACTGATTCCGCCCGAAGCCACAACCGGCTTGCTGGTGCGTTCCATAACCTGCTTCAGCAGATCGATGTTTGGTCCGCGCAGGGTGCCGTCCTTGGTGACGTCGGTTACTACATAGCGGGCACAACCGGCGTCTTCAAGGCGGGCCAATACCTCCCAGAGGTCTCCACCCTCCTTGGTCCAACCGCGAGCAGCAAGGGTGGTGCCGCGAACGTCCAGACCCACAGCAACCTTGTCGCCGTGCTTCTCGATTACGCTGGCGGTCCACTCAGGGTTCTCTAGCGCTGCGGTGCCTAGGTTGACGCGGGTGGCGCCGGCCTCGAGGGCGGCCTCAAGCGAGGCGTCGTCGCGGATACCGCCACTGAGCTCAATCTTGACGTTGCTGGATGCCTCAACCACACGACGGATTACATCGCGGTTGTCGCCGCGGCCAAAGGCTGCGTCGAGGTCTACCAGGTGAATCCACTCGGCTCCGGCGTTGATCCAGGTCTGGGCTGCCTCTACCGGGTCGCCGTAATCGGTTTCGCTGCCGGCTTCGCCCTGGGTAAGGCGTACTGCCTTGCCATCTGCCACATCAACCGCAGGAAGTAGTTCTAGGTAGTTGTTCTGCATGACTTTTCTCTCTTTTGAAACAGGGTTTGGCAACGCGCTAGCCAAACCTTAGAAGCTATTGATCCAATTTGTCAGGAGGCGAATGCCGGCCTGGCCAGACTTTTCTGGGTGGAACTGAGTTGCCGAAAGCGGACCGTTTTCTACCGCGGCCACGAAGCGACTGCCGTACTCACCCCAGGTGACTATTGGCTTGGCAAACGCTCCCCCGCCAAGCTCTGGGAAGGTCTGCACGCCATAGGAGTGCACGAAGTAGAAGCGCTCGTCGGCTACACCGTTGAAGAGCACCGATTCAGCCGGAGCCTCGACGGTGTTCCAGCCCATGTGCGGCAGCATCGGTGCGGACAGCTGTTCTACAACGCCAGGCCACTGGCCCAAACCCTCGGTGTCGATTCCGTGCTCTACGCCGTGCTCGAACATCACCTGAAGCCCAACGCAAATGCCAAGCACAGGCTTGCCAGCCACTAGGCGCTGATCGATGAGCGCGCCGCCCTTTACGGTTGCCAGTTGACGCATCACGGCATCGAAGGCACCCACGCCGGGAACAACCAGACCATCGGCGGCCAAAACTGCGTTGCGATCTGCGGTGAGCTGAACCTTGGCACCCGCAACCTCAAGAGCCTGTGCAACGGAGTGCACGTTACCCGAACCGTAGTCGAGAACGACTACCGTGGGTTGGCTCACAGGGCGCCCTTGGTGCTTGGAATGCCAACCACGCGAGCATCCGGCTCTACGGCCTTGCGGAATGCACGAGCAAAGGCCTTGAACTCGGTCTCGGCGATGTGGTGTGGGTCGCGGCCGTCCAGCACGGTGACGTGAACGGTTAGACCGGCGTTGTAGGCAATAGCCTCAAAAACGTGACGAACCATCGAACCGGTGAAGTGCCCACCGATCAGGTGCAGTTCGAAGCCAGTAGGTTCACCCTTGTGAACGAGGTATGGGCGACCCGAAACATCAACCACTGCGCGAACTAGGGCGTCGTCCAACGGAACAGTTGCATCGCCATAGCGACCAATGCCGCTCTTGTCGCCAAGTGCCTGCTTGATTGCCTGGCCCAGCACAATGGCGGTGTCTTCAACGGTGTGGTGAACATCGATGTGGGTGTCGCCGCTGGCGTTGACCTTGAGGTCTACCAGGGAGTGCTTGGCGAAAGCGGTGAGAAGGTGGTCGAAGAATGGCACGCTGGTGTTGATCTCAGACTGGCCAGTGCCATCGAGGTTAATGCTCAGCTCGATTGAGGACTCACTGGTCTTGCGGCTAAGCGCGGCGGTGCGACTCATGGTCTCTACCTTTCGAAAATGCGGACCCTTACGGGCATTCTCCAAGTTTACTTGCCGAGCACCATTCGCAGGGCGTTGAGGAAGGCTCCGGTCTCGGCCGCGGTGCCTGCGGTTACACGCAGGGTTCCGGGAATACCCACGTTGCGAACCAGCACGTCTTGGTCTAGCAGAGACTGCCAGACTGCTGCGGGGTCGGATAGGCCTCCGAAAAGTACGAAGTTGGCATCGGTGCGATAGACGTCCAAGCCCATTTCGACCAACTCAAGAACGATGCGGTCGCGCTGGGTGCGAATGTCGTCTACGTTGGCCAGCAGGGCGTCCGAGTGAGCCAGGGCGGCCTCAGCCGCGGCCTGAGTGAAAGCACTTAGGTGATAAGGCAGGCGAACAAGTCTGAGAGCATCTATTACGGCAGGATCGGCCATCAGGTAGCCGACTCGGGCACCGGCAAAGGCGAAGGCCTTGCTCATGGTGCGGCTGACCAAAAGGTTGGGGCGGCTGGCAAGCAGGTTGATTGCCGTTACCGAGGTATCGTGAGCGAACTCTGCGTAAGCCTCATCCACCACCAAAATGCCACCGTACTCGGCTACGGCATCGTAGGCAGCCTCGATGACCTCAAGGCCAAGCGGAGTGCCAGTTGGGTTATTTGGTGAACAAAGCATGACGATGTTTGGCTTATGCTGAGCGATTGCCTCAGTAACCAGCTCGGGGCTTAGTTCGTAGCGATTGGCACGCTGGATGGCAATGTAGCCGGTGCCAGTACCCTCCGCGATTAGCGGATACATGCTGTAAGTGGGAGCAAAGCCCATGGCAGTGCGGCCTGGGCCACCGAATGCCTGGAAGATGTGCTGGAGGACCTCGTTGGAACCATTGGCTGCCCAGATTTGAGCCGGGGTGACCCCGCGCTGAATGTAGTTTGCCAGGGCCTCGCGCAGACCGGTGAACTCACGGTCTGGGTAGCGGTTTACCGAAAGCACGGCGGCGGCTAGGCGCTGCACGATGTCGATGGCAACTTCTTCTGGGATTCGGTGAGTGTTCTCGTTGACGTTTAGAGCAACTGAGACATCTAGCTGAGGTGCGCCGTAAGGCGTGCGCCCTACCAGGTCGGCGCGGAGTGGAAGATCTGAGAGTGAGGTCACCCGTTAAGGTTACCGAATGCGATTAGTTGGCAGGAATCGCAATACGCTGACCAACCCAGACACCGGCGCTGCCGAGGTTGTTGATTACGGTGACCTGGTCGATCCACTCGCGTGGGTCTGTGTTTGGTGCATAGGTCTGAGCAAGCGACCAGAGGGTGTCTCCCGAGCGAACGCTCACGTAGTGAATGGCACCGACATTGGTGGCGCTCTTGTTGGTGGCCTGGGCACCGGCAAACTGACCAAACTGGTTTACACCGGTGATTACAAGGGCAAGCAAAGCCGCAGTGCGGACCAAGCGAGCCTTGCGGCTTAGGCGGAACTTTGGGCGGATAACGGCGGTGGTTGCCATTTGCTTGCCTTTCGGTAGTTTTCGAACATCTGTTTCGAACATCTGTTCGCTTATTTATAGAATAAAACCAGCTACCGACACTTTGTCAAGAAAAAATACAACATTTTTAGTAAATCTGTTTGATTCTTGACTTTCTTTCGAATAAAGTTTCGATAAAAGGTACTGATTGAAGTAAATAAGCAACCACAGACATTTATTTTCAAAAGGCATCCAAATCGAGCTAGAAAGAGGCAGCGATGGACGACACCCAACTGAGTGCCCGCCAGCGACAGGTGCTAGACGCCATCCGTGACCTGCGCAGCCAAAACGACATGCCGCCAACGCTTCGCGAGATCGCTGAGGCAGTGGGTCTCAAGTCGGTGGCCAGCGCCAAGTACCAGATCGACCAGCTCAAGAACATGGGCTACCTAGCCCAGATCGACAACGTTTCGCGCGGAATCAGCTTGGCCGATTCTGGTGAGCGCCAGCAGGCTATGCAGGAGGCCGAAGCCAACAGCAACGTGGTCACCGGAGCCTTCCGACGCGTACCATTGGTTGGTCAGATTGCAGCGGGTATCCCTATCACCGCCGAACAAAACGTCGACGAGTGGCTGACCCTACCGGAGAGCCTCATTGGCAAGGGAGACGTGTTCTTGCTGAAGGTAAAGGGTGAGTCGATGATCGATGCAGCCATTTGCGACGGCGACTACGTTGCCATCCGTCAGCAGCAGAATGCCGACAACGGAGATATCGTTGCCGCCGAACTGGATGGCGAGGCCACCGTGAAGGTCTTCAAGCAGCGCGACGGCCACACCTGGCTGCTCCCCCAAAACTCGGCCTTCGAGCCAATCCTGGGCGATCACGCCAAGGTAATGGGCAAGGTCACGGCGGTATTCAGGTCGCTGTAGCGACCTGAACATATGCGAGGTCGTTCGCTCTAGCCGTGCTCCATAAAGCGGTTTAACTCTGCGGCTATTTCCTTCTTTACGTACGCCTCAATGTAGGTGCCGGTTTCGCGGTATTCCATCTTCAGAATGCGTCCACTCAGGTGAATCTTGCTCACCAGGTCTCCCCTGTCATACGGAACGAGGCTGTGGGTAAGCACATCGGGCTCTGGCAGACGCTTAGCGATAACGGCCATCAGGTCGTCCATGCCCTCGCCGGTTCGCGCCGAAACCTCTATGGAGTTGGGTTCAAGCCCACGAAGCGCCATGCGCTGTGCCTCATCGGCCAAGTCAATCTTGTTGAACACAATGAGTTCGGGGATGTCTCTTGCGCCAACCTCACCGATGACATTGCGCACGGTGGCAATCTGACTTGCTGGATCTGGATGCGAGGCATCCACCACATGCACGATTAGGTCGGCGGCAGCAATCTCTTCAAGAGTGCTGCGGAAGGCCTCAACAAGTTGGTGCGGCAGATTGCGCACAAATCCCACGGTGTCGGCGATGGTGTACTGACGCCCGTCGGCGGTCTGACTCTGACGCACGGTTGGATCTAGCGTGGCGAACAATGCGTTCTCAACTAAAACACCGGCCTTGGTGATGCGGTTTAGCAACGACGACTTACCAGCGTTGGTGTAGCCAGCAATGGCCACCGCCGGAATCTGGGTACGGCCGCGGTTGGCACGCTTAGCCTCGCGGGCTGGTTTCATTTCCTTGATTTGCTTGCGAAGCTTTGCCATGCGGGTGTTGATGCGGCGGCGGTCCAACTCGATCTTGGTCTCACCCGGACCACGCGAGCCCATACCCACACCACCGGCAGCCTGACCACCGGCCTGGCGGGACATCGACTCACCCCAACCACGAAGTCGTGGCAAAAGGTACTCAAGCTGAGCAAGCTCAACCTGCGCCTTGCCCTCGCGACTCTTGGCGTGCTGAGCAAAGATGTCCAAGATAACTGCGGTGCGGTCGATGACCTTGACCTTCACCACGTCCTCGAGCGCGCGGCGCTGCGAAGGAGCCAGTTCGGTGTCGGCGATGACCGTATCGGCGCCGCAGGCGGCAACTATTTGACGCAGTTCATCGGCCTTGCCCTTACCCAGGAAGGTGGCGGGGTCAGGTGTGGCTCGTCGCTGCAGGAGTCCATCGAGAACCTCGGAGCCAGCGGTCTCGGCCAGTGCAGCCAGTTCGCGCAGCGAGTTCTCCGCTTCTTCGGCGTTTCCGCTCCAGATGCCAATCAAAACAACTTTTTCAAGGCGAAGCTGGCGATACTCAACTTCGGTGACGTCTTCAAGCTCGGTGGACAGACCAGCAACTCGGCGCAGCGAGGCACGCTCCTGCAACTCAAATTGGTCGCCGTCATCCGCATGGTGCGAGTGCGTGGACTTATCACCCAAGGCTGTGGCTCTGGCATCGCGTCCCAGAATGCGATTGATCACCGCAGCTGAGCGATCCGGCGACACATTGCTGGTCTCGGAATCCTCGGTCTCGTCGTCAATAAATTCACTCATCGAACTAACACTAACCCCGCCACTTGCATTAGTTTGGGCTTATGTCTTCGGAACACTATTTTTCGGAGACCCCAGGTAGCAACTTCAAGCCTCGGCCAATCTCTGTGGAGATTGCAGGCCAAACGGTAGAAGTTTTGACCGCAGGGGGCATTTTCAGCCCCGACCGACTGGACCAAGGAACCTCCGTTTTGCTCGCGCATCTGGAGGCAGCCCCTCCAGGCGGCAACCTGCTGGACATTGGCTGCGGCTGGGGTCCTATTGCCTTATCGCTGGCTACGCGTTCTCCCCACGCCGTGGTGTGGGCCATCGATGTAAACGAGCGCTCGCTAGAGCTAACTCGCATGAATGCCGAACGGCTTGGCTTGACCAACATTCGCACCTGCAAGCCTGACGAAGTTCCAGCTGACCTGGTGTTTGACGGCATCTGGAGCAATCCACCAATTCGGGTGGGCAAGGACGTGCTGCACGAAATTTTGCTTACCTGGCTACCAAGGCTTGCAGCCGGTGCCGAGAGCTATCTTGTGGTTCAGAAGAACCTGGGGGCAGACTCACTTCATCGCTGGCTGGAGAGCGAACTACCAGAAACTTTCTCTACCATCCGCGTTGATACCGCCAAGTCGTTCCGCGTGCTACGCGTGAAAAACCGCGACAAGTAACTCACCATCGGCGGAAAGCCAACTGGCCCTATTTTGGCGGGAAGTATTAGTCCACGAAATCGGTGGCGGCCAGCTCTAGGGTGCCTTCAAAAACTAGCTCGGCTGCGCCCGAGAGCCCAACGTGCTCGCCCTCTTCGGTGGCAAACATGCGCACACCAAGGGTTCCGCCCGGAACTGTAACCTGCCAGTGGTTTGGGGCGCCGGCCCCGGCCCAGTGACGGGTGGCAAGAGCCGCGGCCACAATGCCGGTTCCGCAGGATAGCGTCTCGCCAGATCCGCGCTCAAAGACGCGCATATCGATTGACCCAACCCCACCCGAGATCATAGGGTCGTGTGGAACCACAAACTCAACGTTGGCGCCAGCAGCCGGAGCGGGCTCCAAGACGGGTGCCTGGCTGAGATCTAGCGCCGCCAACTCGTTCTTGTCGGCTAGCGCAACAACCACGTGCGGGTTACCAACATTGATGCCAAGCCCCGGGCGGGCTACCGCGAGGTGACTGGCGTGAACTAGGGTCTCGTCTGGCTCAAGGCGCCAGCGACCCATGTCAACCGCGAAGCCTGCCATGTTCTGTTGCAGGTCGCGGACACCGGCTCGGGTGCCCACGGTGAGAGTTTGGCCCTGAGTTAACTGGACAATGCCCTTTTCGGTGAGGTAACGGGCGAATACGCGCACGCCGTTACCGCACATCTCTGCGATGGAGCCATCCGAGTTGTAGTAGTCCATGAACCACTCAGCCTCAGGGGCCTCTGCCAAAAGTTGCTGACCAGCTTCGACGTTTGCCGACTTCACCACACGGATGACACCGTCAGCGCCAACACCGAAGTGGCGGTCGCAGATGGCGGCGATTGCCGAGGTGGTGAGCGCGCGCTCACCCTCGGGGTCGAAGTACAGCACAAAATCGTTGCCGGTGCCGTGACCCTTGGTGAAAGCTATGGTGGTGCTAGTCATTGTTCAAGCCTACTTTTCAAACTGAGCTTCGACCAGCGCCAGGGCTTGGGCAAGCTTGGTTTCGTCGCGATAATCCAGCCAATTGATTCGCTGATCGCGGCGGAACCAAGACATTTGGCGCCGCGCATACTTTTGAGTAAGCCTCACGGTATCTGCGATGGCCTCCTCCTGCGGGAGCTCACCATCGATCTGGGCCAGAGCCTGGGCATAGCCAATGGCTCGCTTGGCAGTCTTGGCCTCCCGCAGACCATAGCCAATGAGCCCTTCAACCTCGGCTACCAGACCCTGCTGCCACATGCGCTGAACGCGAAGGTCGAGGCGCTCTACGAGGTCTTCCCGCGGCCCATTTAGACCAATCTGCAAAGATGGCTGCCACTCGGTTGGAACCTCAGGCAGTGCCGCCGCAAAGGGTTTCCCAGTCATGGTGACAATCTCGATGGCGCGCACAGATCGGCGACCATTCTGCGGGATGATCCTGCTAGCCGCGATTGGGTCGAGGGCAGCCAACTTGGCGTGCATGGCGATCGGACCAATCTCCAGCAGTTCTGCTTCCAGTTGGGCTCGAAGTTTCTCATCGGTGCCGGGGAAATCGAAGTCGTTGAGAACTGCAGCGATGTAGAGCATGCTGCCACCCACCAGGATGGGCGTAATGCCCCTTGCCTGAAGATCCTCGATGAGCGGACGTGCTAACAGCTGATAGTCGGCGGCACTGGATTCATCGGTGATTTCCAGGTGATCGATGAGGTGGTGCGCAATGCCGTGGCGTTCGGCAAGAGGTAGCTTGGCGGTGCCGATATCCATGCCTCGATAAAACTGCATCGAATCGCAGTTGACTATTTCGGCTGGGCGGCCGGTACTGATGAGGTGCTGAGCGATTGCGATGCCTAGATCTGATTTACCGGTACCGGTTGGACCTACCACGGCAAGCAGTGGCGCTGAGTTTTTGGCCTGCCCTGTCACTGGCGGGTCTTTGGTTTGCTGAGATTTAGCAGTACCTTGCCAGACTTATTGGTGGACGGAGCAGGAACGCCACAGGATGCGGCTTGTGCCTTATCCCAAGCGTCTCCAGCCCGCGTGCGGCGAACCTCATACGGCGAACCCGCAGTTGCGTTAGCAAGCAGGAAGTAAGGCTTGGCGTCGGTTACCCGCACCGTGACGAGGTCTCCCGGGCGAGGGATTTGGGCGCCCTCTGGAATCTCGAAATGGACCAAACGGTTCTCTCGCGAGCGGCCCGACATGCGATTGTTGGCGGCGTCCTTGCGGCCCTCGTTATTTGCTACGAGCACCTCGACCAGATTGCCGATTTCTCGCTTGTTTTCTTCCCAAACGATGTCGTTGCACAGTGCCAATAGCCGTTCGTAGCGATCCTGCACTATCTCCTTTGGCAGCTGGTCTGGAAGATCTGCAGCTGGAGTTCCTGGTCGCTTGGAATATTGGAAAGTAAACGAAGCGGCAAACCTGCTTTCCCTGACCACGCGCATGGTCTCGAGGAAATCTTCCTCGGTTTCGCCGGGGAATCCAACGATGATGTCGGTTGTGATTGCGGCATTTGGAATGCGCTCGCGAACCTTTTGGATGATGGATAGGAACTTATCGCTTCGATACGAACGTCGCATCTCCTTGAGAATTCGATCGGATCCTGACTGCAGGGGCATGTGCAGCGAAGGCATCACCACTGGGGTCTCAGCCATGGCATCTATTACGTCGTCGGTGAATGCGGCTGGATGCGGACTGGTGAAGCGCACGCGCTCGAGTCCGGCGATGTTACCGGTGGCGCGAAGCAGCTTTGCGAAGGCACCCTTGTCGCCAAACTCAACGCCGTAGGTGTTTACGTTCTGACCAAGCAGCGTGATTTCGACAACTCCCTCGGCCACCAGGGCCTCAATCTCGGCCAAAATCTCGCCTGGTCGGCGATCCTTTTCCTTGCCACGCAAACTTGGGACAATGCAGAAGGTACAGGTGTTGTTACAACCGACACTGATGCTTACCCAGCCGGCGTAGGTGCTGTCGCGTTTGGTAGGCAGGTTGCTCGGGAAGTGCTGGAGACTCTCGGCGATTTCTAACTGTGCCTCGTGATTGTGTCTGCTGCGCTCAAGCAGTGTTGGCAGCGAGCCAATGTTGTGGGTGCCAAAAACCACGTCTACCCATGGAGCTTTTGCAAGGATAGCTTCGCGATCCTTTTGAGCCAGGCAACCGCCAACCGCAATCTGGAAATCTGGGTCTGCCTGCTTACGCGAAGCTAGCTGAGCTAGGGTTCCGTAGAGCTTGTTGTCGGCGTTCTCGCGCACCGCACAGGTATTGAAGACGATGATATCTGCCTGGCCACCGGGCTGTACCGCCGAGTAACCGGCACCCTCAAGCAATCCGGAAAGTCGCTCGGAATCGTGCACGTTCATCTGGCAACCATAGGTATGCACCTGATAGCTGCGAACTTTAGGCTGTGCCTCGGTTGCGATAGTCATGACCGTGCAA
>Ga0228701_1000955_pt1 | contig 21173 bp, 11 predicted proteins | sample McNCre117_Aug_MG_2_FD_178017 | JGI IMG/M metagenome (GOLD analysis project Ga0228701, IMG submission 178017) | Freshwater microbial communities from McNutts Creek, Athens, Georgia, United States - 11-17_Aug_MG | ecosystem: Environmental > Aquatic > Freshwater > Creek | place: USA: Georgia...
TGAAAATTTGCCTTGTAACCGGCACGTGAAGTTCCCGTAATTCGAATTTTTTTGATTTCAGCTGAGGTATTGATTGCCTCTGGCCCAACAATATATACCGTTCCTGCAATGTCCATTTTTTGGATAATTACAAACTTTCCATTAGTTCCTGAGGGGCTCCCAAATTGAATTTTATCACCTACTTTATATACACTACCATCTTTGGCAATATAACTTTCAAACTGACCCTTTGTAACCGTCCCATTTTGAATGTCATTGTAGTTTACTTCTTGAGCAAAACCTAGTGAAGAAGTGGCGACCATAAAAACAGACCAAAGTAATTTTTTAACGTTTTTCATATCTTTTATTTTTGTTTGTTAGCGAAATAAGAAATGTTTGCATTTGGATTGTTAATGTTTGAAAACACAATCATGTATTCATGTGAATACCCCTTTTTCTTCCCTGTTTGAGGTTGAATATTTAACATAAATGTTTGAACTCCATCGGTGTAATAAACGGCGGCATCAGAGGTACTTGGCTTCCTTTTGAATGTTTGGGTTTTCTTTTCATCATCAATCCATCCTTCGTTAACTACAGTTGAATCTGTGATGACAAAAGAACCTTTCACTTTAAAGAACAAACCCGATGCAAAGCCCACTTCATAATTATAAGTTTGGCCGAAGATTGGGTTACCATAAATCAGCAGAATGAGACAAATCAGTTTTTTCATAATTAGTTTTTGATTACAAACTACATCAATAGTCCCGACAACTCAAGTCAATAATACTTAACAGAACAAATTTCCCTGACAACTCAGGTCAATAATTTGCAGAGCCCGAACAAATTGGGGTTATTTGTCCAAAATATTGCACATGTTAAACCAACATAAAATTCTGAGGGTACTGCAACTCATCACCTATCTCCAAGAAGCACCCCACAAAAGCGTCCAGCAACTATCAACATTTCTCGACACCACAGAAAGAACGGTTTACCGCTACCTCGACCTTTTACGTGAATGTGGTTTTGACCTACACAAAGATGCTGGCCAAAGATTCTTCATAGAAAAAGAAGGTGCTGACGGCGTTCATTTTAGTCAGGAAGAAGCACAGTTTCTCAAAGAATTGGTGCTCACAATAGGCAAAAAGTCCAAACTCAAAGATGCTGTGCTGAGCAAAATCTACATGGGCTCCGAACTCCCGATGGTGGTCTCACACCTACTCAACGCCAAGAATGGCAAAATTGTGGAACGCCTGACAAAAGCCATGATGAACAAAGAACAAGTGGTGTTGAAGAAATACCAATCCATTAACACCGAAACCATCTCTGATCGCATCGTAGAGCCTTTTGGCTTTACGGAGAACTACCAAACAGTCATGGCCTTCGAACAATCCTCTGAGAAAAATAAAACATACAATATTGACCGAATTGGCTCTGTAGAATACCTCGACTTACCATTCAAAAACGAAGACAAACACGAACAACAAATTCCTGACGTATTCGGCTTCGCTTATTCGGGAAAGAAATATCCTGTGAAGTTGGAGTTGAGCCTAAAGCAATTTTTGTTGATGAAAGACCAGTATCCTTTGGTAGCGCCGTTTGTGAAATACAATACTACACTTGATAAGTATGTATTAGAGGTTGAGGTGAATGATTTGAGGGTGGTGGAGCAGTTTATTTAGACAACAACACACTTACAATGAACGACAAGCATAGGTTATCAATGGGCATAAATACTAATTCTTATAGTATTTATTCTAATTTTCTTTTCTTACTCATTGTTTCCTTTGCTTTTCAACAGTCAAGAACATACTATTACTGTTGAAATCTATTTCCCAAAAATTGCTATCGGTTTGCTATATTTGAAGTTAACGTATAAATGAGAAGATAAAATCCAAAATGGCTAAAGGAAAGGAACTTGCAGAAGAAAGCTTAGAAAAAAAGCTTTGGAAGACAGCTGACAAACTACGAAAGAATATTGATGCAGCAGAATACAAACACGTTGTACTCGGCTTAATTTTTTTAAAATACATCTCGGATGCTTTTGAAGAATTGCATTTGAAATTAATAAATGGTGAAGGTAATTATGCTGGCGCTGACCCAGAAGATCCCGATGAATACGGGGCTGAAAATGTTTTCTTTGTTCCGGAAAAAGCGCGTTGGTCTCACATTCAGTCTATGGCTAAAAATCCGGGGATCGGAAAACTTATTGACGATGCAATGGATCTCATTGAAGCTGACAATGCTACGTTGAAAGGAATTCTTCCTAAAGTTTACGGACGTCAGAACTTAGATGCTCAAACACTAGGTGGTTTGATTGATACAATCGGAACAATTGCTTTGGGTGACTCCTTAAGCAAAAGTCAAGATGTATTAGGTAGAGTTTACGAGTACTTTCTTGGACAATTTGCTTTGGCAGAAGGACAAAAAGGTGGGCAATTTTACACCCCAGAAAGTATTGTCAAATTACTTGTTGAAATGTTAGAACCCTATAAAGGACGAGTCTATGATCCTTGCTGTGGTTCGGGCGGCATGTTTGTCCAATCAGAAAAATTCATTGAGAGCCATCAAGGTCGTTTAGATGACATTTCTGTTTACGGACAAGAAAGCAATCAGACTACCTATCGTTTATGTCGAATGAATTTGGCTATTCGAGGAATTGATGGATCAAATATCAAATGGAACACAGAAGGTTCATTCTTGAACAATGCTCATAAAGATTTAAAAGCCGATTACATTATTGCGAATCCTCCATTTAATGTGAGTGATTGGAGCGGAGAGTTATTAAACGATGACGCCCGTTGGCAATATGGAACGCCTCCTGCCGGAAACGCGAATTTTGCTTGGGTTCAACATTTCCTTTACCATTTAGCGCCAAACGGAAAAGCGGGTTTCGTCTTAGCAAACGGATCTTTAAGTTCGAATACGGGCGGTGAAGGAGAAATTCGTAAGCGTTTGGTTGAGGCAGATTTGGTAGAGTGCATTGTCATGTTACCTAAAGCCTTGTTTTTCAATACCGGAATTCCTGCCTGTTTGTGGTTTCTTCACCGTAATAAGAAAAAAAGAAACGGAGAAGTACTCTTCATAGATGCTTCGAATTTAGGGATGATGATTGATCGTAAGAATCGAATCTTCGAAGATCAAGATGTGCAGCATGTTTCTGACACTTATCACAATTGGTTGAAAAACAATAGTGAATATAAAGACATTAAAGGCTTCTGTAAATCCGCAAGTTTCGCAGAAATAGAAAAGCACAAATATGTGTTAACTCCTGGGCGCTACGTTGGTATTGAAGACGAAGAAGATGACGGCATTCCTTTCGAAGAAAAAATTGACAAACTCACTTCAACCCTGCGTGAACAAATGAGACAATCACACGAGTTGGACCAAGAGATCAAAGAACAATTAGCGAAAATTGGAATTAGATTATGAGTCAGGATTTAACTTTTTTACTCGCTCAGATCAATGACTTAGATATTCAATTAACGAGTCAAGCAGCTAAATCTATTGATCGGCTTTTGACCATTCGCAATTGGCTAATAGGCGGTTATATATTTGAATACGAACAAAACGGTGCAGATAAAGCGCTTTATGGGGCCAAATTAGAACAAACACTTGCCGAAAAACTGAATAGAAAAGGACTTTCTGAAAGAAATTTAAAGTTGTTCAAACAATTTTATCTTGCGTATCCACAAATAATGCAGACAGTGTCTGCACAATTCAGATTACCAGACATAGTAACTAGTAAGTTGTTACATATTTAATAGGAATTACAAAAGAGTATAACATGAGCAATGTTCAAAAATCTACATTAGAGAATCGAATTTTTATTGTTCGTAATCAGAAAGTCATGTTAGATAGTGACCTAGCAATGATTTATAATGTCGAAACAAAGCGTTTGAATGAGCAGGTTAAAAGAAATTTGGAACGCTTTCCGTCAGAGTTCATGTTTCAATTAACTTCCGAAGAGTTCGATTTTATAAGGTCGCAAAACGCGACCTTTAATACTCAGGAAACTTTAAGGTCGCAAAATGCGACCTTAAAAGCAAGTCAAGGAAAACATCGAAAATATTTACCCTATGTTTTTACTGAACACGGCACAGTAATGTTAGCAAGTGTATTAAAGAGTCAGACTGCTGTAGAAGCCAGCATCCAAATAGTAAAGGCATTTGTGAAATTTAAAGAAATCATTTCTTCACAGGCAGTATTAGCAGCTAAAATCGAAGAACTGGAAAGCAAATATGATGATCAATTCAAACAAGTTTTTGATGCAATTCGACAATTAATGGTTTACAGTCCGGAAATAACAACAATTAAAAAAGGTAGAAAAGACTGATGGAAATCGAATGGACATTAGACCGTATTCAAAGTTTCATCGACAATCAAATCGAGGAAAGCAATACACTTGACTACAAAGCAGCAGATGCGTTGGCAAAGAATGATTATAAAAAAAATGAACTCTCAAAGGATGTTTCTGCGTTTGCCAATTCCAATGGGGGAATAATTATTTATGGTATAAAGGAATTCAATGATGCACCAAATAAGCATAAACCCGAAAGCATTGATCCAATCAATCGCACCAACATTTCCAAAGAGTGGATTGAACAAGTCATTTCAACTAAAATTCAACCAAAAATTGATGGTATAGTAATCACACCTGTGACAGTTGTTGATGATGAAAATTCAGTGATTTATGTCATTGAAATACCAAGAAGCAACAATGCTCATCAAGCATCAGGACACAAATATTACAAGCGTTATAACTTTCAGTCAGAACCAATGGATGACTATGAGATTCGAGATGTAATGAATCGTGGTCAACATCCAATAATAGATTTAGAATTTGTAATTGAGGAAGCATCTTTTGTTAAAGAATCAAATCCATACCCGATGTTTGAAACAAAAAGTGAATATAAAATAATCAAACAAATTACCTTAAAAATATGTGCTCGCAACAATGGAAACGTATTTGCAAACTACGTAAATTTCTATCTAGAGATGAATAGAAATTTAATCATTGAGTCTATACATAAAGATCTGAAAACGTATAAAAAGGATCAATCAGGGGCGATTTATGCGGAGTATTACGGGGAAAATACAATAAGAGATGTCATTGACCTTGAATTCGGTCCTTTCGGTGAAAAACAGTTAAAACACGGGCCATCTCGATTTGACCCAATTTTACCAGGAATGCATTCAAGGGCTGATAAAATTAGACTTATAAAAGGGTATGAATCATTCAAAGAAGAATTCATTTGTTGGAGGGTCTATGCCGACAATGCCAAACCAAGAGAAGGGAAAATAAAAATTGGAAATATTCCAGTTATAAAAATTGAACAGGAATGAGTGAATACATATCTTTAGCAGAAACGGCAAAATTTATTGTAGACAATCGAGGAAAAACTGTTCCTACGTCCGATTCGGGCATCCCACTTATAAAAACGAATTGCATTTCGAACGATGCGATTTACCCAGAAATAGATGGCCAATTTTATATCTCTGAAGAAACTTATAATTCTTGGTTCAGAGCACATCCAGAACCAAACGATATAATTATTACTTTGAAAGGCAGTCAAAATGGTGCTGTTTGTTTAGTTCCTGATCCTGTTTCATTCGCCATTGCCCAAGATATGGTTGCAATTAGAGTTGATGAAAAAAAGATAAATAAATTTTACCTTCTAGCCGCTCTAAGATCTAGAGAAGTACAGCACGCAATTAAAACGTTGGATGTTAGCGGTGTTATTCCTCATCTGAAGAAATCAGATTTTGACAAACTGCTTATAAAAAATATTGATCGAAAATCACAAGATTACATGGGAGAATTGTATTTCAACCTATCAAAAAAAATCTCCCGCCTTAGCCAACAAAACCAAACTTTAGAAGAATTAGCTCAAACGCTTTTCAAACGTTGGTTTGTAGATTTTGAGTTTCCGGATGAAAAAGGCCAACCCTACAAAAGTTCAGGTGGCAAAATGATTGATTCCGAATTACGTGAGATTCCGGAGGGGTGGAATATACAACCACTTTCATCTATTGCAACTTTTTTAAATGGATTAGCATGTCAAAAATTTCCACCGAAAAACGATTTTAAGAATTTGCCGGTGTTAAAAATCAAAGAATTAGGCAGTGGGATTTCAGAAAATACGGATTGGGCAACATCAGAAGTAGAGGAAAAATATATAATTGAAAGTGGAGATATTATCTTCTCTTGGTCAGGGACTTTAATACTTAAAATATGGGATGGTGAGAAATGTGTGTTAAACCAACACTTGTTTAAAGTTACATCTCAAATTTTCCCAGATTGGTTTGTTTTTCAATGGATCAACATTCATATGAATGACTTTATTGCAGTAGCAAAAAGCAAAGCTACAACCATGGGACATATTAAACGTTCACATTTAGATGAGGCAATGTGTTTTGTTCCGAGAAATATAATCTTAGAGAAATATAATAGTGCCTTTTCATCACTTATGGAAAATTTTAGAATAAACAATAAAGAAATCCATACCCTTACAAAATTGCGTGACACCTTATTACCAAAGTTGATGAGTGGGGATATACAAATCAAAGCCTAACAATGGAATTTATTTCCCCAAAATATAGAATGAATTTAGTCAAACAAGTTGCAGATGCAATTTGGGCCGAGTACAGTTCCTACAAAGATGTAGAACTCTACATTCAAAACTGGCACTTCTTAGAGGTTGATCAGTGGGGAAACATTCAATGGGAAAATTTCTCAGTAAAATTCAAAGATACCGGTGGCATTGATCTTTCATCTACTTTACATGGTATGGATAATGAGCTATTATTGAAAGTAGCAATAGACATAGGAGTTGACACACCTGATTTTATCCCATCCATTCCGATATTTCGAAATGAAATAAAGCTATCAAGTGAAACTGCTTTAGCTACTTTTGGACGTGCTATCAAACAAATTGAAGCACATCCAGACATAGCTATAGGTCTAGCTAATTCTGCCTTAGAAAGTATTATAAAAGAAATCCTAAAGGATGAAAGATTAAATGTAAAATCAAAGAGAAGTGATACTCTTTACAAACTTACTGAACATATACTTAAAGCCTTAAAGACTTTTCCAGGTGCATATGTCACTTCGGAGATACAACAAATAGGAGCTGCTTTAATGTCAGCTAGTCAAGGTATTGAAAACCTCAGAAGTGATAAAACGCAATTCCATGGAAAAACAGATGAGGACCATTTAATTGAAGATTCAATATATGCGTTCTTCATTGTTAATAGTGTAGCAACTATTGGTTTATTTTTATCTCGCTATTATAAATATCTTCATCCAAAACCTATTCAAGAGGTGACAGATGATGACGAATTACCATTTTAATATGACCAAACTCTCTGAAAACGATATCGAACAATGGGCTATTGAGGAGCTGCAAGCTGTTGGATGGAGCTATGTGAATGGTGCTGACATGGCACCGGATGGCGCAAATCCTGAGCGAGCTTCATTTGGCTCAGTCATTTTGGAAGAGCGCTTGAAGTCGGCGATCAGGTGCTGTAATCCTGAGCTACCGGTAGAGGCACAAATCGAGGCGTTTAAGGTGGTATTGAGGTTAAATGATCAGAATATCATTGTAAACAATCAACTTTTTCATCAATACTTTACCGAGGGCGTTCCTGTTGAGTACCGTAAAGATGGAACCATGCGTGGTGACCTCGTTCAATTGGTAGATTTCAAGCATTCGGAAAACAATGATTGGTTGGTAGTCAATCAATTTACGATTATCGAAAACAATCAAAATAAGCGCCCAGATTTATTGCTCTTTGTGAATGGAATCCCACTCGTTTTAATTGAACTCAAAAACGCAGCTGATGAAAATGCAACCATAGATTCGGCTTACAAGCAAATTCAAACCTATAAAGAGAGTATCCCAAGCCTGTTTCATTTCAATGAAATTTGCATCATCTCCGATGGTGTAGATGCCAAGGCTGGTTCACTATCCGCTGGTTTAACACGCTACCTGACTTGGAAAATCAAAGACGATGATCATCGTTCCATGTTTACCAATCAACTGGAAATCATGCTCACAGCGCTTTTAAAGCCAAGTGTTTTATTAGATTTTGTTCGGCATTTCATTGTTTATGAAGACCATCGATCAACCGATGCTAATGGTTTGGTTCATATCACAACAGTTAAGAAAATTGCAGCCTACCATCAATATTATGCAGTAAACAAAGCCATTGATTCAGTTAAAGAAGCAGCTGGTGAAAACGGCGATCGAAAAGGAGGAGTTGTATGGCATACACAAGGGAGTGGAAAATCACTTTCAATGGTATTCTTTACTGGAAAGTTGGTTGTTTCACTCAATAATCCAACCATTCTGATGATCACAGATCGCAATGATTTGGATGATCAATTGTTCGACACTTTTGCTGCGTCTAAAGATTTATTGCGACAAGTTCCAGTTCAAGCGAATGATCGAGAACACCTCAAAGAGCTACTGAAAGTGGCAAGTGGAGGAATCGTCTTTACCACCATTCAAAAGTTTCAACCCGAAGAGGGTAACGTTTATGAGACTTTGTCCGAACGAACAAATATCATTGTCATAGCTGATGAAGCACACCGAACGCAATATGGGTTTAAACCAAAGTCTGCCGATGTAAAAGACGAACAAGGTAATGTTGTTGGTCAAAAATTAGTGTATGGTTTTGCAAAGTACATGCGTGACGCCTTACCGAACGCGACATATCTCGGTTTTACGGGAACACCAGTAGAAAAAACAGATGCCAATACACCTGCTGTCTTTGGGAAATATGTAGACATCTACGATATCGGCCAAGCCGTAACGGATGGTGCAACAGTTCCCATTTACTACGAAAGTCGTTTGGCAAAGATTAATCTTTCCGATGAAGGAAAAGCGCTAATTGAGGATTTGGATCAAGAACTCGAAAGCGATGAACTGACGGATACACAAAGAGCAAAAGCTAAATGGGCAAAGGTCGAAGCGATCATTGGTTCTGAGCAACGTATCAAAACCATAGCAACAGACATTTTACAACATTTTGAAGCTCGAAATGGTGCAGGTGGATTGACTGGCAAAGGAATGATTGTGACCATGAGCCGTCGCATTGCGGTCGATATATACAATGAAATTATAAAAATCAGACCTCATTGGCACAGTAATGATTTAGCCAAAGGAGCTATAAAAGTGGTGATGACAGCAGCTTCTTCTGACGGCCCTGAATTGATGAAACATCATACATCAAAGCAACAAAGACGCGACCTCGCAGACCGAATGAAGGACGTAGCTGATCCGCTGCAAATGGTGATTGTCCGTGACATGTGGCTTACCGGATTTGATGCACCAAGTTTACATACTTTGTATATTGATAAACCCATGAAAGGGCATAACTTGATGCAAGCAATTGCACGTGTAAATCGTGTGTACAAAGATAAACCTGGTGGCCTTGTAGTTGATTATTTTGGTATTGCAAACGATCTCAAACAAGCTTTAAATTTCTATTCAGAATCAGGAGGTAAAGGAGACCCTGCAGAAGCACAAGAAAAAGCAGTTACATTGATGCTGGAAAAACTCGAAGTAGTTTCGGGTATGTTCTCAGAAAAGGCGATCTATCAGAATGATATTGTCAATCTTGCCGCTGAAGAACGAGCATTATATGGTAAAACATTTCAGTACGAACGCTATTTTTCAGCTGGCACAAAAGAAAAGCTCGATCTCATTCTATCAGGAGTTGAACACATACTCAGTTTGGAGGAAGGTAAAAATAGATTCCTACGAGAAATAACAGCATTGTCTCAAGCATTTGCCATTGCATTACCTCATGATCAAGCGATGGATGCACGCGATGAAATCGCTTATTTTCAGGCTATCAAAGCACGTATCGTTAAGTTTGATGCACAAGGCGGCGGAGGTAAATCTGATGCCGAATTAGAAACAGCGATCAAGCAAATCATCGATCAGGCACTTGTTTCAGAAAAGGTCATTGATATTTTCGACGCAGCAGGTATCAAAAAACCTGAAATTTCAGTGTTAGATGAAGAGTTCCTCGAAGAGATGAAAGGAATGAAGCACAAGAATTTGGCCTTGGAAGTTCTGAAGAAATTATTGAACGACGAAATCAAGATTCGTTCCAAGCATAATTTAATTCAAAGCCGTTCCTTAATGGAAATGCTAGAAAACTCTATAAAACGCTACCAAAACAACCTCATCACATCTGCCGAAATCATACAGGAGTTCATTAACCTCGCCAAAGAAATCAAAGCATCCGACAAACGTGGAGAAAAGTTAGGATTATCAAAAGATGAGTTAGCCTTTTATGATGCTGTTGCAGCTAACGAAAGCGCCAAACAACTTTTAGGAGATGAAGTTTTAATAAAATTAGCACGTGAATTAGTCATCAAAGTCAAAGAAAATGCTACCATTGATTGGACAGTAAAGGAATCTGTTAAACAAGGAATGAAAGTGGCCGTCAAACGCTTGCTCCGTGTCTATGGTTATCCTCCCGATTTGCAAAAATTAGCCGCAGATACCGTATTAAGCCAAGCAGAAATGCTTGCTGAGTTTTGGAGTTAATCGATCGAATTTTCTTAAGGTTTAAATTACATTTTACAATGCTCACCTACCAACAATACGAAAAAGCAGTCTTTGATTGGCTAATGTCTAAAAGGGCGATAGACAAGGGCTTTACATTTTCAACTCGGGTTAGATCTTCTGCCGGTGCTGAAAGAGATTATTTCATCGGCACAGAAAAGTCAAATTATTTCGGCTTCACGCTGTGGGATATTTCTGTAAGTTACCCAGGTTCTTCAATGGATTTAATTGATTTCTTTTTCGAAGATGTTGATAAAAGCTTCAAGTTTGTTATTGAGTGTCGTCAAACCAATAACCCAGAGGGTAAGCAAAATGAATCCGCTCTCAAATTGATAAGATTAATTAGAGAACAAATCGGAAATATTGGAACTGTCATTTATAAATCGAAGGAAAATGGTAAGGACTTTAATTTCAAGATAGGTTCGCCAAAGGCTGAATACAGTTCGCTAAACGAGATGCTTAATGATTTGGATTTAATAATGGGTGATTTCATTCCTGTCGTTCAAAAGTGCATTGAGGAAGTCAAGAAAGGCAACCCTGAGTTCAAAGCAAATCGGATTTCAATTGAAGATTTTGAAAATCATTTTCTTAAGAAAACACTTGCGAGGATTGAAAAAGAAAATTCAATTCCTGAAAAAAACGATGAAAATCGATTCAAAGAATTTTTAGCTGAATTTAATGAGGTTGATGTTTCAAAATATATTGAATTCATAAGAGGCGCAATTGGGAATTTCAATCTTTCAGAAGGAGATGAACGCTTAGTTTTTAATGCTCATTACAAAGAAAAATACCTAAGTTTTAACGTGGGTCAACGTTATTGTTTAACCCTTCATCAAAAAAACTCAAAAGGTAATTTTGGTTTTATTACTTCTCAAAAAATAGATGATTCAAGTGAGCAATTCGATGGCAAAAACCCTGAAGCCTGGTATACGCACAGCCAAAATTTGAATGTTTCGAATGAACTAAAGTTTTCAATATATGATGCAATTGAAGTTGAATTAAATAGAAGCACCAAATCTGGATATAGAAAAAATAACATCCTTGAATTCGAAAACCTAATTTTTAATGGCCATTCAATAAAAATGAATAATTCAACCACCCCCCTCAACCAAATCCTCTACGGCCCTCCAGGAACCGGAAAGACCTACTCTACAATCGATATGGTGGTTGATATTTTGGAGCCAAATAATTCACTCAATCGAGAGGAGAAGAAAGCGAAATATGATCAACTGATTACCGATAACAGGGCATTCTTCACCACATTTCATCAATCTATGTCATATGAGGAGTTTATTGAAGGTATCAAGCCACATACAGTAAATGACCAAATCAGATATGAGGTCACGAATGGAATTCTAAAAGATATTGTTGAGCAGTGTTTTGAGGATATCAAAGCGATAAAGGCGATGAGTGCTTCTGGAACCGCTGTTTTGAGTTTCAAGGAGAAGTTTCATGAATTCAGTAAAGCCATTCAGCTTGGGAAAATTGTATTGAAGACACGTAGTGGTATTCCGGTGCAGTTATCGAAGACATCGAACGCAGGAAATTTGCAATTGAATTCTGGAGAGGATACTCGAGACTATGTCATTTCGATGAAGAGGCTAGAGAAATTGGTAGCTTCTTTTCCGAATCCGAAAGTCATTAAAAATATTCATGAGGAAATCAGGTCTGTAATTGGTGGCAGCAATTCAAGTCTGTATTTTTCGGCTTTGGATGCCTTTGTATCTTTCGATAAAAAACTAACAGATACTGTTCAAAAAGACGGGAAAGAAATGAGTCTTTCAGAAATAGTATTAACAGCTGAGGAAATTGCCTCACTTCCACCCTATTTCCTGATCATTGACGAAATCAACCGTGGGAATGTTTCTGCGATTTTTGGCGAATTGATTACGCTCATTGAGGAAGATAAACGCTTTGGAAGAAACAACCAATTGCTTGTGACTCTACCCTATTCTCGAGAAGAATTCATACTGCCACCAAATTTGTACATCATCGGCACCATGAACACCGCTGACCGCTCTGTCGAAGCATTAGACACGGCTTTGCGCAGACGATTCTCGTTTGTGGAGATGTTGCCTGAACCATCTAAACTGGAGGATAAGAAAATTGAAGGTGTTGACGTGAGCTTGAAGCAATTGCTTGAAACAATGAATGAGCGCATTGAGGTACTCGTTGACCGTGACCACACTATAGGCCATGCCTTTTTGATCAATATTCAATCAATTGACGAACTTCGAAATGCATTTGCCAATAAAATCATTCCATTACTGCAAGAATACTTCTACGGGGACTACCGCAAAATGGAGATGGTGATTGGCTCCTCATTTTTCAATATTACTGATGCAAGCAAGGTGAAATTTGCTGTTCAATCTGATGATTTTGATGCCGATGGCAAGATGTACCAGATTCTGAACATCTCAAATAAGAATGTTATGTCTGACGAAGCCTTTATTCAGGCACTTCAAAAACTGATGTCGCCAGCGTAATGCAAAAGCCCATTGACGTTTTTGAACATGGCCGCCTTTTAATCGGCGAACAAGGTTTCGAAAAGAACCATTGGGAAGCCTTCGTTAAATTGAATATGCTGCACAACAACGAATACTTCGATGTGCTGCACAACGGGCTACGCTTCAAACAGTATGTAGGTGTCATTCAAGTGGATGGCTTGCTGGTTAATATCCATCCGAAGGCAGATAAGAATGATGCCGATGAGAAATGGAAACCAGTCTTACTGCAAATGCTCAAAACTTGCGGTAAGCTAAAGGCACAATCTACAGGTCAGGCTCAGCTGAAGCGTCAGCATATCAATTTACTTGAAGTTTATTTTGAATACTTCCTAAATGAACTCGAGCAACTGATCAGGCAGGGCTTAGTCAAAAAATACAGAACTGAAAAAAGCAATGTGAAGGCATTGAAAGGCAAACTTGATTTTGCAGGTAACCTTCGTCATAACTTCGTTCACCAAGAACGCTTCTACACTTCACATCAAGTTTACGACCGAAATCATCAATTGCATCAGGTCTTGGCTTATGCGCTCAATATTGTAGGACAATTTTCCAGAACTACATTTCTCAACGATAAATGTAAACGCATTCAACTTGGCTTCCCAGAAGTTGACCAAATCAAGCCAACCATTCAAATGCTTGAAGCAATCCAAATTGATCGTAAAACAAGTGCTTATGAACGCGCTCTTGAATTGGCCAAACTCATCATACTCAACTATTCACCAGATATCAACCAGGGCAAGCAAAAGATGATTTCAATTCTTTTTGATATGAATGTCTTGTGGGAAGAATACGTACTGCAAATCCTTCGCAATTACGCCAACCAACACCCAGAGGAACAATGGAGCATCAAAGGCCAGGAACCTAAACTTTTTTACGCAAGTTACCGAAGCATCAGGCCGGATATCGTCCTCAGAAAAGGGGAAACTGAAACTTTCGTTATCGATACCAAATGGAAACGTCCGTTTAATAACGCCGCAAGTATAGAAGACCTTCGCCAGATGTATACTTATGCCCGCTTTTGGAATGCTGATAAGGTAATGTTACTTTATCCTGGTGAAAACTATGACAGTGGATACCTACCCTACCCTAATAACCTAGATTTATTTGACCAACGCATGGAACATCACCGTTGCAAAATTGGCATGGTCAATGTGTTGAAAGAAGGAAAACTATCGGATAGTTTGGCGGAGGATGTTTTGGGGTTGGCGGTTGGGAAAAACTAATAATATCGAGGAAAAAAAGGAGAAATTAGGAAATTCCATTTTTTTAAGGCTTGGAGAACAAATACCTTTGTACAAAAGAACAACGAAATTTGCATTATGATTAGAAAACTACTTGGATTAGTTCTTTTTTTACTTTTCATAAGTTCAATAAGTTGGGGGCAGTGTCCACCTAATGCAAGTGTTACATTAGGCCCAGACCAATTTGTTTGTGCTAATTCCTCTGTAACACTTACTTCAACTATTTCTAGCGCTCCTACAGGAAATCCAACATATTCTTGGACCGGTCCGAATATATCTGGACAATCAGGAACAACCTTAGCTGTGCCCGTCAACCAATCAGGAACATATTCGGTTTCAATTGCCTATGGAAACAACTGTGTATTGACGGATCAAGTTGTGGTTACTTTTCTTCCTGTTCCAACAATATCACCTAGTCAATGTATTGCTTCCGGAGCAAGTGCAAATTTATCAGTTACTATAAATCCAGCGCTACCCGTTACAATTACTCCAACATACTCATGGACTGGCCCAAATGGGTTTACTTCGTCACTTGCTAACCCTTCTATTCCATCGTTCAATGCTACTAAGGCAGGAACATATAATGTTACTGTTTCATTTATTTCGAGTTCTGGTAACCAATGTACCTATAACCTCTCAACCATCCTCAATCTTACGCCCGCAACCCCATCATTTTCCATACCTGCAAATGGATGTCTGGGTACAAATTATTCTCCCACTGGGTTTACTGCTCAGCCAAATACAACTTATTCTTGGACGGTTACACCAGTGAGCAGCAGCTCGGGACTAAATGGCCCAACACCTGTTTTTAATTTCACTAATTCAGGCTCCTACTCTGTTTCTGTCACGGCAACTCAGAATGGATGTAGTTCGACTTCGAGTAGTCAAAACATTTCTATACCTAATTTTTCATTAGCAGCTCCAACAATTCAGGCGAACTCAAATTATTATAATGTTACAACTGCCAACCCCAATACAATTGCAATTTGCGCAGGTTCAAATCTTTCAAGTGTGACAATTATTAATAATAGTACCGTAACAAACGGCGGAACAAATCCAATAGGAACGACATATACATACTCCTTAAATGGGAGTGTCGCTTCATCAATAATTGATAATGCTAGCCAAACAATTAACTACGGAAACAACAACCTCATTCTAACAGCAAATTATTTAGGATGTACAATAACTGGAACATATAATATATACTCTGGATCAAATCCATACGTTCTTTTTGGGACTGGAAATTCAACTGGAATTTGTCCTGGAAATTCTATATCATTCGATATAAACCCAATAAATCCATCAGGCCAACTTAATCCTCCTGGAACAACGTATACCGTAACATTTAGTGATACACCGGGGACATCAACTGTTTTAACAGATATCACCACCCTAACAAGCGTGAATCACACATTTAATACAACATCATGCGGAGCCATAAATCCCTCAACATTTCCAGCAAATACCTTTTATGCCCAAGTAGTGGTCCAAAATTTCTGCGGACAAACAAATCCATCTGTATCTCCAATAACAGTAAATAATTTCCCAACCGCAAATTTTACAGTTACAGATTCAACAATCTGTACAGGGCAATCGATTACTGTAACCAATACGGGTACAGCAGGTACAATTGTCGGTAATGCACCTCCGTATAACTGCTCAAATCAAGGAAAGTTTTATTGGGTAATTTCTGGTGGTACTTCTGGTGTCGATTACAACCTTGTATCTGGAGTCCTTGGAAATTATAACAGTTCATATACCTTACCAAATGGAAACCCTAACACAGCCGGAAATGGTTCTAATACATTAGAAATCACTTTCATTAATCCCGGATATTATACAATTACACAATACTACTATAATAGTTGTGGGATAAAATCAAAAGTGAGAAATATTTGTGTTATTGACCCTCCCACTTGTCAATTTTCAGTAAATCCTAATTCGGGATGCTCTCCTCTATCAGTTAATATCAACAATACAACGATTGCACCTAGTTGCAGTGGTTCACCGATACCTTTAACTTATGCATGGACAGTGACATCACCTACAGGTACTACGTCTAGCTATACAAGTAATTCTAGTCAAATACCACCAGCGTTAACGCTTACAAATCCAACAACTACTCCTCAAACTTTCACAATTACATTAGTAGTTAGTCCGAAGGACCCATACGCACCTACACAGAATTTTGGAAATCCCAATTGTACATCAACATGTACGCAAACCGTTACAGTAAATCCAATACCAGCATTTACACCATTCAATATTACATCTTGCACATCACCATATTTGGCCAATGTTAATTTGCAAGCGAACACTAATATGACATCGAGTTTTACTTGGATCGCTACCTCCAATACAAACGTTTCAGGTGAATCATTGAATAACCAAAATAGTTCAATCTTAAATGACAACTTAGTTAATCAATCAACTAATTATCAAACAATTAATTATTCAATTACACCCACTTCCATTTTAGGATGTTTAGGTGCTACCCAACCATCAACAATAACAATAAACACAATTAGTGCAGGTACTATATCTAGTGATCAAACAATTTGTTCGAGCGGCGACCCTGCAAACTTAACTGGAACAACACCAAATGGATTCGGTACCTTGTCTTATCAATGGCAATCTTCAACAGATAATACTAACTGGACAAATATTACAAATGCAACTAACCCAAATTTTGACCCACCGCCAACTGCAACTACAATTTATTATCGAAGAGTAGTTACGTACTTATCAAATGGAGTGAGTTGTTCATCAAACTCAAATATTGTTACGATTACTGTTAATTCCGTAAATCCTGGAACAATTGGTTTACCTCAAAATATTTGTGCTGGAGACGACCCAATTGCTATATCGGTTGTTAACTTAGCAACTGCATCTGGAACGCTTTCATACGCATGGCAATCGTCAACTACATCAGCATCTAGTGGTTTTTCAAATATTTCAAATCAAACAGGCACTTCCTATGATCCGCCTATTCTTACATCAACAACTTGGTATCAACTTAATGTAACAAGCACACTAAATGGAATAACATGTAGCCAAAATACACCAGCAATTACGATTTCTGTTTTTAGTTTAAATCCTGGAGTCGTTGGATCTAATCAAAATATATGTGAAGGTGGTGATCCTTCAAATATTACAGAAACAACACCTTCGTCATCTTCAACAGGAACGCTAAGTTATCAATGGCAATCATCTGTTGATAATATTTCATGGTCGAATATTTCGGGAGCAACAGGTACGACATACAATCCACCTATTTTAAATGCTACGACATATTATAGAAGAATTGTTTACGTATATTCAGGATCAACACTTATTTGCCAGGGATATTCAAATGTTATTACAATAAGTGTAATTCCTGATCCAACTTTCTCGGCTCAACCGACTCCATCTCAAACAATCTGTGAAGGTGGTAGCGTAAGTGGATTAACGGCAACAATATCAGGAGGTAGTGGAACTCCTTCTTACCAATGGTATACAGTAAATGGAACTTCTTACACACCGATTACAACAAACGGTACATCAGCAACCTACTCGCCTCCAACTTATGGTGCCGGTTCTGCTGGAACTTATAATTACGCTTTATTAGTTACTCAATCTGTCAGTGGTTGTGCAAGTTCATACTCTGCAAATGCAACTGTTATTGTTGTTGCTGACCCTACAGTGACTCCGCCTGTTGGTGCTTCATATTGCCAAAACGCAAGCCCAGTGACTCCTCTTTCGGTTACTGCTAGCAATGGAAATGGAACAGGATATACCTATCTCTGGTATTCTAATACAACAAATTCCAATTCAGGAGGAACTCCACAAGCTAACAGCAACAGTCCAACCTTTACTCCACCGGTGAATGGAACTGGAACGCTTTATTACTACTGTTTGGTAACAAGTAGCCCAACTAATTCAGGTTGCTCGACTCCTTCGGCAACTGCTACAATTACAGTAACTGCTGGACCATCATTCACTACACAACCGCAAAGTCAAACAATTTGTATTGGTGGTACACTCAGTGCTTTGAGTGTAGCCTACTCTGGTGGCAGCGGAACGCCAGGTTATCAATGGTATTCAAATACAACTGCTGCTAATACTGGTGGTACTGCTCTAAATGGAGAAACGAATGCAACATTGAATCTTCCTTCTGGGTTAAACAATACGGCAGCAACATCTTATTATTACTGCGTCATCAACTTTGGATCTGGAAGTGGTTGTTCTGTTATTACTTCAAATGTAGCTACCATTTTAGTTCTTGCAGACCCTACTTTCTCAGCTCAACCGACTCCATCTCAAACAATCTGTGAAGGTGGTAGCGTAAGTGGATTGACGGCAACAATTTCAGGTGGTAGTGGAACTCCTTCTTACCAATGGTATACAGTAAATGGAACTTCTTACACACCGATTACAACAAACGGTACATCAGCAACCTACTCGCCTCCAACTTATGGTGCTGGTTCTGCTGGAACGTATAATTACGCTTTATTAGTTACTCAATCTGTCAGTGGATGTGCAAGTTCATACTCTGCAAATGCAACTGTTATTGTTGTTGCTGACCCTACCGTGACTCCGCCTGTTGGTGCTTCATATTGCCAAAATGCAAGCCCTGTTACACCACTTACGGTAACTGCTAGTGGAGGCGGTTCAAATAATTACTCTTATCAGTGGTTTAATGGCACAAATGCAATCAATGGAGCAACAAATAGTTCCTTTATTCCTCCCGTTGCAAGTACAGGAACCATTAACTTTACTTGCCAAATTACAATTTCACCTTCAACTTCAGGTTGTTCGGTAACTTCAAATGCAGCAGCTATTACCGTAACTGCAGGGCCGGCATTTACTACCCAACCTCAAAGTCAAACAATTTGTGTGGGTGGTACACTCAGTACTTTGAGTGTGGCATACTCAGGTGGAAGTGGTACGCCAAATTATCAATGGTATTCCAATACAACTGCTGCTAATACTGGTGGTACTGCTCTAAATGGAGAAACGAATGCAACATTGAATCTTCCTTCTGGGTTAAACAATACGGCAGCAACATCTTATTATTATTGCGTCATCAACTTTGGTTCTGGTAGTGGTTGTTCTGTCATTACTTCAAACGCTGCAACTATTTCGGTTCTTGCAGACCCTATTTTCTCGGTTCAACCTACTCCATCTCAAACAATCTGTGAAGGTGGTAGTGTAAGTGGATTGACGGCAACAATTTCAGGTGGTAGTGGAACTCCTTCTTACCAATGGTATACAGTAAATGGATCAACTTATACGCAGATTACAACCAACGGTACATCAGCAACCTACTCGCCTCCAACTTATGGTGCTGGTTCTGCTGGAACTTATAATTACGCTTTATTAGTTACTCAATCTGTCAGTGGATGTGCAAGTTCATACTCTGCAAATGCAACTGTAATTGTTGTTGCTGACCCTACCGTGACTCCGCCTGTTGGAGCTTCATATTGCCAAAATGCAAGTCCTGTTACACCACTTACTGTAACTGCAAGTGGCGGTGCTTCAACTAACTATTCATATCAATGGTTTAGTGGTACCAATTCAATTAATGGAGCAACAAGCAGTTCATACACTCCTCCTGTTACAAGTACGGGAACTATTAATTATACTTGCCAAGTAACAATAGCACCATCAACCTCAGGTTGTACAGCAACTTCAAATGCAGCAGCAATAACCGTAAATTCTGCGCCAACCTTTGCTAATCAGCCTTTAGCTTCTCAAACCGTTTGTTTGGATGGTACATTTAGTGCTTTGACCGTAACCACACAAAATGGTACCGGTATGCCAACTTTCCAATGGTATAGCAACACAATAAGTTCTACCTCTGGGGGCACAGCCATTTCAGGTGAAACCAGTGCAAGTTATACGCCTCCTGCAACTTCTGTTGGTACAACATACTATTATTGTGTGGCAACTTTTGCTTCTGGGGGCTGTTCAAATATAACTTCCGATCTCGCAGCGGCTATTGTTGTGGCAGACCCAACGATAAGCATACAACCATTGCCTTCGCAATCAATTTGTGTGGGTGGAAATATTGCAACTCCATTGACCGTTACAGCTAGTGGAGGAACAGGATCATATAGTTACCAATGGAGTACGGCCGCTGGACAAATTCCAGGAGCAATTAACCAAAACTATACACCAACAGCATTTACAATAGTAGGTCAATTTACTTACACTGTTTCTGTTTCTCAAAGTGGAAGCGGATGTAATGCGATGACTTCTCAGAGTGCAATGATTGAAGTTGTAGCAGACCCAATAATTAACACACAACCAATTGCTGCTGCTTACTGCCAGAATGCAAACCCTGTTGCACCATTAACAGTTTCTGCAACCGGTGGAACAAGTTCTAGTTATTCATATCAGTGGTATAACGGAGCCACACCAATAGGAAGTGCAACCTCTAGTTCCTATATTCCTTCTGTGGCTAATACGGGAACTATTAATTACACTTGTGAGATTAGTCTTTTACCAACATCATCAGGTTGTTCTGTAACTTCTACAGCAGCAACAATAACTGTAAATACTGCGCCAACTTTTGCAACTCAGCCTTTAGCTTCTCAAACTGTTTGTTTGGATGGTGCGTTTAGTGCTTTAACTGTTACAACTCAAAACGGTACTGGCACACCGACTTTTCTGTGGTTTAGTAATACATCTAGTTCCACTTCTGGAGGAACACCAATCTCGGGTGCTACTTCAGCAAGCTATACTCCTCCAGGTACTACGGTGGGCACTACCTATTACTATTGTGTTGCGACATATGCAACAGGAGGATGTTCCAATATAACTTCTGCTCTCGCAACGGCTATAGTTGTAGCAGATCCGTTAATTAGTGTTCAACCTATTGC
>Ga0228701_1000956_pt1 | contig 21169 bp, 19 predicted proteins | sample McNCre117_Aug_MG_2_FD_178017 | JGI IMG/M metagenome (GOLD analysis project Ga0228701, IMG submission 178017) | Freshwater microbial communities from McNutts Creek, Athens, Georgia, United States - 11-17_Aug_MG | ecosystem: Environmental > Aquatic > Freshwater > Creek | place: USA: Georgia...
GCGCGGGCTTGGCTGCCGTCGCACTCAGCGCCTTGTGCTTGCCAACGGCACACGCCCAAAGCTACCCCAACAAACCCATCAAATTTGTGGTGCCGTTCAGTGCCGGCAGCGCCACCGACAGCGTGGGCCGCATCTTGGCGCAAGCCATGAGCGAGGCATGGGGCCAGCCCATCACGGTCGAGAACAAAGCAGGGGCCAATGGCATCTTGGGGGCTGAGGTGGTCAAGGCCGCACCGGCTGATGGCTACACCTTTTTGGTCACCACCAGCACCACGCAAGCCGCCAACGTCCACCTGTACCGCAAGCTGCCCTACGACCCCGTGAAAGACTTCACACCCATTGGCAAGATTGGTGAGACGGGCTTTATCTTGATGGTCAACAACGACTTTCCCGCCAAAGACATGAAAGAGTTTGTGAGCTACGCCAAAGCCAACCCAGGCAAGTTGGCGTTTGGTCACGGCTCATCGGGCTCGCTGGTGTCTGCCGCCATGCTCACCGAATTGGCCGGCTTGCAAACCGTGAACGTGCCCTACAAAAGCATCCCACCTGCACTCACCGATTTGCTCGGTGGCCAAATTCAATTCGCTTTTGCCGACACGGGCAACGCTGTGTCGCAAATGAACGGGGGCCGCATGCGCGGTCTTGGCGTGACCACCAAGAAGCGCGCTGGCAAAGCACCCAACGTGCCGCCCATTGGCGACACCGTGAACGGCTACAACGTGAGCGCGTGGTTCGGCCTCATGGCCCCTGCAGGTATTCCTGCCGATGTGCAAAAGAAAGTCACAGCCACCTTGCTGGCCGTGTTGGCCAAGCCCGAGGTGCGCGAAAAAATCCAAGGTGCAGGCATTGACTTGGATGTGGAAGACAGCGCCACACTCGCCAAGACCATCGATGCGGAAATTAAAAAATGGGGCGGCTGGGTCAAGACCGCGGGCATCACCCCCGAGTAAGCCATGCACACCACCGATAACGCCTCCAACACTTCAGCGTTGCAAGGCGCACTCGCAGGTTTGCGTGTGATCGATTTGACGGGCGTGGTGCTCGGCCCCTACGCCACGCAAATCTTGGGCGACTACGGCGCGGACGTCATCAAAATCGAATCGCCCAGCGGCGACATCATGCGCCACGCGGGGCCGATGAAACATCCGGGCATGGGCCACATCTTCATCAACGCCAACCGCAACAAACGCTCGGTCGTGCTCGATTTGAAACAGCCCGAGCAACGCGAGCAGTTGCTCAAGCTCTGCCAAACCGCCGATGTACTGACCTACAACATTCGCCCCGCGTCGATGGCGCGTTTGGGTTTGTCGTTTGACACGCTGCACGCCCTCAACCCGCGCTTGGTGGTATGTGGCGCGTATGGCTACAGCGAAGGCGGCCCCTATTCCGACTGGCCCGCGTACGACGACTTGATTCAAGGCGCCACCGGCATTCCGTGGTTGATGACGCAAAGCGGCAGCCCCGAGCCCCGCTACGTGCCCGCCACCTTTGCCGACCGCGTGACGGGTCTGAACATGGTGCACGCCGTCATGGCCGCCGTCATTGCGCGCTACCGCACGGGCTTGGGCCAGCATGTGGAAGTACCCATGTTTGAATGCCTGTTGCAGTTTGTGATGGGCGAACACTTGAGCGGCGAAACATGGCAGCCCCCCGTGGGCAACATGGGCTACTCACGCATGCTCTCGGCCAACCGCAAGCCCTATCGCACGAGCGATGGGCACATCTGCGCACTCATGTACAACGAATCCCACTGGGCTGCGTTTTTAGAACTTGTAGGCCAACCCGATTTGTTTCAGACCGATGCGCGCTTTGCCAACCACGCCGCACGCATCCAACACATCGACGCGCTGTATGGCTTTGTGGCCGAACACATGCAACACCGCAGCACGGCCGAGTGGCTCAAAGTTTTGGCCGCACGTGACATTCCCGTCATGCCCATGATGAGCCTGCACGACCTGCTGCACGACCCGCACCTCAAAGCCACACAAGGCTGGCTGGATGTGGTGCATCCATTTGAAGGCACGCTGCGCCAGCTGCGCCCCCCCGTGCGCATGAGCGGCACACCCACCGGCGTGTGGCGCCCCGCCCCGCGTTTGGGCGAACACACGCAAGAAGTATTGAGCACCTTGACATGAACACCACCACCCAGCCTTTCGGTGCCCACACGCTGGCAGCCGCAGACTTGCGACTGACCATTGACCCTGCCGAGCTGGGCTTTGACAACACCGCTGAACTCGTCTCACACGCCTTGCCTTGGATTGGCCAAGCACGCGCTGAAACAGCCGCACGCTTTGGCTTGGAAATGACGCAGCCCAACTACAACCTGTTTGTGTTGGGCGAAGTCGGCAGTGGCCGATCCACCCTGCTGCGTCACATGATGCACACCGTCGCCGCCACGCGCCCCGTGCCACCCGACCTGTGCTATCTGCACAACTTCGACACGCCCGAGCATCCGCACGCGGTACACCTGCCCGCAGGCGAAGGCCGCACACTGCGTGCGCACATGGTGCAGCTCACCAAAACACTGCTGGCCGAAATCCCCAAACGATTGACCGCCCAAGACTTCAAAGCCGAAAGTGAGCACATCGAAAAAACCTACAAGCAAGAAGAAGACAGCGCGTACGCCGTGTTAGACGCATTTGCAGAAGCGCGTCATTTCTCGCTGTTTCGAGACAATGGCCATCTCGTGTTCACTCTGCGCGACGACAAAGGCGTGCCCTTGACCGAGGCCCAAGCGCTGGCCTTACCCAAAGAGCAGCGCATCGCCATCGACCAAGCCGAGGTCGAGCTGCGCGCAGAGATTGCCAACTTCCTCGACAAAACGCGCCCGATGGACCGCGTGAAAAACGAAGGCTTGGCGGCCCTGCGCCGACAAACCATCAAGCCCATGCTGACGCAAGAGTTGGAGCGCATTCAACACGCATTGGCCAAACCCACGCAAGACAACACCAAGCTCACGCACTACTTTCAAAAGCTGATGCACGATGTGTTGGAACACATCGAACTGTTTGAGTCCACCGACGATGACGAAGAAGAAACCCGTCTCGAAGCCCTCAACACCTTGCTGATGCGCTACCGCGTGAATGTGGCCGTCGACAACCACGACACGCACGGCGCACCTGTGTTGGTCGAAGACAACCCAGTCTTTCGCAGCTTGTTTGGCAGCGTCGAGTACCAGACCGAAGACGACGTGTTGATGACCGACTTCTCGCGCATCCGCGCAGGCAGCCTGCTCAAAGCCCATGGCGGTTTTTTGATGCTGCATGTGCGTGACTTGCTCACCGATGCCTTGGTGTGGGAAAAGCTCTCGCGCTTCTTGCGCAGTGGCCGCTTGCAAATTGAAGAGTCAGGCCTGCACCTCTCCCCCATCGCATCGGTCGCACTGGAGCCCGAGGCCGTTCACATCGACGTGAAGATGGTGCTCATTGGCACGGTGGAGGAGTACTACGCATTGCAAGAAAGTGCGCCCGAGCTCTTTCGTCGTTTCATGTGCAAGGTCGAGTTTGCTGAGAGCTTTTCTGCCAACGCAGACACGCACCGCGCCTCGGCCATCTTTGTGGCACACAGCTGCCAACGCTTGGGCCTGCCCCACTTCAAAGCCGATGCTGTGGCCCGTTTGATTGAATGCACCCACCGCGAAGTGGACGACCAAACGCGCCAAAGCGCGTTGTTCTCGCACACCGAATCGCTCATCATCGAAAGCGCCAGCCAAGCACGCCAACGCGGCGCAGACACCGTGCAAGCAGTTGATGTGGATGCAGCCATCGCCGCCCGCGACTTGCGCAACGGCTACATCGAACAACGCCTGCAAGAGTCCATCACCGATGGCGAGCGGCTCATCTCGGTGCAAGGCGAACACGTGGGGCAGCTCAATGCACTCACCGTCATTGAACTGGGCGACCATGCATTTGGTTTTCCTGTGCGCGTCACGGCACGCACGTATGCGGGCCATGAGGGCTTGGTCAACATCGAACGCGAGGTGAAGTTATCAGGCCCCATTCACGACAAAGGCGTGCTCATCTTGCACAGCTATGTGGCGGCCTTGTTCTCGCACATTGCGCCGTTGGCACTCAACGCTTCAGTGGTGTTTGAGCAAGAGTACAGCGGTGTCGAGGGCGACTCTGCCTCGTGTGCCGAACTCTATGCCTTACTCTCCTCGCTCTCCGGTTTGCCGCTCAAGCAAAACATTGCGGTCACGGGCGCGGTCAATCAAAACGGCGAGGTATTACCAGTCGGTGGTGTGAACGAAAAGATTGAAGGCTTCTTTCGCACCTGCCAAGCGCAAGGCTTGGACGGCACACAAGGCGCCTTGATTCCACGCCGCAATCGCCACCACCTGATGCTCAGCCAAGACGTGGTCGATGCCGTGACACAAGGCCAGTTTCACATTTACACCGCAAACCACGCCAGCGAAGGCGCCGAGCTTTTGATGGGTGCGCCCTTTGGCCAGCACCTCAGAGGCGGCAGCTACGAACCGGGCAGCATCTTGGCCTTGGCCGATAAAACCCTGCAAGCCTACCGACGCGCCTGCCACAAAGAACCCGCACCCGAGGCGCGTTTGTTGAGCCACAAATTCTCAAAGCAACTCGGTGGAAAATGAATCCCACAGACAAGACGGAACACCCATGAAATTCAAAGGCACAGACAACTACGTAGCAACCCAAGATTTGATGTTGGCCGTCAACGCCGCCATCGCACTCAAACGCCCCTTGCTGGTCAAGGGCGAACCCGGAACCGGCAAAACCATGTTGGCCGAAGAAGTGTCCGAGGCCTTGGGCATGCCACTCTTGCAATGGCACATCAAGTCCACCACCAAAGCGCAGCAAGGCTTGTACGAATACGACGCCGTGAGCCGTTTGCGCGACAGCCAAATGCCAGATGCAGACAGCCAAGCCCGTGTGCAACACATTGAGAACTACATCCTCAAAGGTGTGTTGTGGCAAGCCTTCACCGCTGAAGAACCTGTGGCCTTGCTGATTGACGAGATCGACAAAGCCGACATCGAGTTCCCCAACGATTTGCTGCGCGAGCTCGATCGCATGGAGTTTTACTGCTATGAAACGCGTCAACTCATCAAGGCCAAAAATCGCCCATTGGTGTTCATCACCTCTAACAACGAAAAAGAATTGCCAGACGCGTTCTTGCGCCGCTGTTTCTTCCACTACATCAAGTTCCCAGACGCAGACACCATGCGCCACATCGTGCAGGTGCATTTCCCTACCATCAAGCAAGACTTGTTGACCGTGGCAATGAAGACCTTCTTTGACATTCGCAACTTGCCCGGCCTCAAGAAGAAACCCTCGACCAGCGAACTGATCGACTGGCTCAAACTCTTGGTGGCCGAAGACATCCCCCTCGAAGCGCTTCAAACCGCAGACGACAAAGTGTCCATTCCCCCACTCGTGGGGGCCTTGCTGAAAAACGAACAAGACGTGACCTTGTTTGAAAAACTCGTCTTCATGCAAAGCCGCAACCGCTAAACCCTTGGTGCAAGCCATGTCCTTTGTGCAACCCGTCACCTTGACCGCTCACGGCGTTTTGCTAGAGCCCTTAACTTTGGCCCACGAGCCAGGCTTGCGCCTAGCGGCCGCCGATGGCGAGTTGTGGACGCTGCGCGTGACCTCGGTGCCCGAGCCCGAACAAACACAGGCGTACATCGACACGGCATTGCGTATGCAAACCGAAGGCACACGCGTACCGTTTGCGGTGATCGAGCAAAGCACAGGCCGCGTACTGGGCAGCACGAGTTACCACGACATCTTGCCTGCCGTGAAACGCTTAGAAATTGGCTACACCTGGTACGCACAAAGTGTGCAACGCACCCACGTCAACACCGCGTGCAAACGCTTGCTCATGACCCACGCGTTTGACACCTTGGGCTGCCACGTGGTGGGTTGGCGCACCGACCACCTCAACCTCGCTTCGCAACGCGCCATTGAACGCTTGGGTGCCCACAAAGACGGCGTCATTCGTGGCCAAGCTTTGCGTCGCGATGGCACGATTCGCGACACCGTGATGTACAGCATGACCGCCAGTGAATGGCCGACGGCCAAAGCGCGATTGACCCAAGAGTACGCACCATGCTGATCGATTTCTTTTACACCCTGCGCGCTGCCAAAGTACCTGTGTCGGTGCGTGAGTACCTCACGCTGCTCGAAGCCCTGCAAGCCAACGTGGTCGGCCCCGCATCTGACGCGTGCAGCATGGATGATTTCTATCACCTGTCACGCACGGTGCTTGTGAAAGACGAAAAGCACTACGACAAATTTGACCGTGCCTTTGCCGCCTACTTCAAAGGCGTGGAGATGTTGACCGACTTCACCCAAGAAGTACCGCTCGATTGGCTAGAGAAGATTCTTCAAAAAGAACTCACACCCGAACAAAAGGCCGCCATCGAAAAAATGGGTTGGGACGAGTTGATGGAGACGTTGAAGAAACGCCTCGAAGAGCAAAAAGAACGCCACGAAGGTGGCAACAAATGGATTGGCACAGGCGGCACCTCACCCTTTGGCAACGGGGGCTACAACCCGCAAGGCATTCGCATTGGTGGCAAAGGCGGCAACCGCAGCGCAGTGAAGGTGTGGGACCAACGCGCTTATCGCGACTACGACGACACCCAAGAGCTGGGCACCCGCAACATCAAAGTGGCGCTGCGTCGCTTGCGCCGCTTTGCACGCGAGGGCTCTGCCGAAGAGCTCGACCTCGACGGCACCATCCACAAGACCGCAGCCAACGCTGGCTTCTTAGACATCTTGATGCGCCCCGAGCGCCACAACAATGTGAAGGTGCTGTTGCTCATGGACGTGGGCGGCACGATGGACGACCACATCGCGCGCGTCGAAGAACTCTTCAGCGCCGCCAAGGCCGAGTTCAAACACTTGGAGTTTTATTACTTCCACAACTGCGTGTATGACTTCATGTGGCGCAACAACAAACGCCGCTACGCCGAGAAGTTTGAAACGTGGGACATCATTCGCAAGTACAACAAAGACTACAAGCTCATCTTCATTGGCGACGCCACCATGAGCCCGTATGAAATTGTGCAACCCGGTGGCAGCGTGGAATACAACAACGAAGAAGCCGGTGCCGAATGGCTGCAACGTTTGATTCATGCATTCCCTAAATTTGCGTGGATCAACCCCGAGCCGCAAGGCGTGTGGGAATACCGCCAGAGCATTGCCATCATTCAACAAATCGTCAGCAACCGCATGTACCCGCTCACACTCAAAGGCTTGGAAGAAGCCATGCGAATGCTGAGCAAGTAGCGTCTTAAAATACGCGCGGTTGCCGCCATAGTTCAATGGATAGAACGACTCCCTCCTAAGGTGTAAATGCAGGTTCGATTCCTGCTGGAGGCACCATTTTTTTGATACGCCAAAAACACACACGACACAAAGCCTACAAACCCCTACACGGCGTATCGACGATTCTGTAAGTCATCGGATTACATTTTTGTAAACTTTGCTTCGGGCGATGATTTATGAGGGTTGTTCCCAACAATCCTTCAAAACAAATCATCAAAACACTCACCAAAACTGGCACAATGCACCCGTTTTAATAAGGAAATGACATGAACAAAACTGAATTGATCGAAGCAGTGGCAGCACAAACTGAATTGACCAAGGCCGACGCTGGCCGCGCTGTCAATGCCATCTTGGACACCATCACTCACGCTGTTGCTAAAAAAGACGACGTGCAATTGATCGGCTTCGGTACTTTCAAAGCTGCTGCACGCGCTGCACGCACAGGTAAGAACCCACGCACTGGCGAAGCATTGAAGATCGCTGCTGCCGTTGTGCCTCGCTTCACTGCTGGTGCAGCGTTCAAAGCTGCTGTGAACACCAAGAAGAAGTAATTCGTCGCGTTCACACGCAAAAGCGGCACGGGCAACCGAGCCGCTTTTTTCTTTGTCTCAACACATCAGGAACCCCACATGTTCACGCACGTTTTTTTAGGCGCGAAAGACATCGAAGCATCACGCCAGTTTTACGACGCAGCTTTAGGCGCGTTGGGCCATGCACCCGGTGCAGGTGGCAACTCACGTTATGTGTACCGCACACCCACAGGCACGTTTGGCATCACCTTGCCCATCAACGGCGAGCCTGCCACGTTTGGCAACGGCAGCACCTTTGGCTTTGCTGCGAAATCAGAAGCGGAAGTGTTGGCTTTTCATGCCGCTGGTGTGGCCAACGGCGGCGTCACGTGCGAAGACCCTCCGGGCGAACGCACAAACCCCGCGTTCACCTACTTCATTGCGTACTTGCGTGACCCAGCGGGCAACAAGATTTGCGCGATGTACCGCCCTGCTGCGAAATAAGAGGCATCACGCCTGACGCATCTCGCGCAGCTCTGCGTTGGCATGACGCAAGCGGTCGGCAATCGCCAACGCCACCGCACGCATGACGCTGATGCTCATCACCGGATCGCCCGCTGCCACGGTGGCAAAGGCTTTGCGGTCGATGGCAATCAGCTCGGTGTCGCGCATGGCATACACATCGGCCGAGTGAGCGCGGCCATCTAAGAATGACATCTCGCCAAAGAACTGACCACGGCTGAACGTGGTGAGGTGAATAGTTTTGCCATTGGCCAAAGGCAAGCTCACCTTCACTTCGCCTCGGCTGATCAACATCAGCTCATGGCCACCCGAGTCGGCGCTGAACACCAAGTCGCCCGCCTCGTACACGTGGCGTTGTGCGCAGCGTTCGAGCGCCGTAATTTCTTCGTCGTTCAAGCCATGGAAGATTTCAAACTTACCCAAAGGGATGCCTTCGTGCGACACGTGGGCGTGGCCCGCCAGCGCGAGGGTTTCGTCTTCAATCCATTCCAGCGCTTCGTCAAATTCGTCAAAAATTTTGGCGGTGCTGTCGGACAACAAACCAATGTGGTCGACATACGTGCGCAAGTCGCGCCCGCTGGGCAAACGCTCGGGTACACGTGTGAGCACCAAGCGCGCATGGCGCTCGGACAGCATGTTGCGAATGCGCTCAATCATGTGGCCTGCGGTCATGTCCATCGACTGCACGCGCATGAAATCAAGCACCACAAACTTGGCCTTGCTCAGCTCGGGCTCAATCGCGGTGTAAAGCTGATCAGTCGTGCCAAAAAACAAACTGCCTTGCAATTCAAAAATCACCGTATGGCTGCCGGCCTCTGCCAACACATCGCGTTCGCGTTGACCGCGCACGCGCTGCGAGAACACTTTGTCACCAAAGGTTTTGCGACGGATGGTGGAGGTGTGAATTTGTTCACGCAGAAACAACATGATGGCCATGGCCACGCCCACACCCGATGCGGCAATGAGGCTCACGGTGTTGGCCACGATGACCACCAACAAAATGACCGCAAAGTCGAGCATGGTGTCTTTGGCTTTGAGCAATTGCAGCGAATGCCAATCGATCATCTTGAAACCAATCACGATCAACAACGCCGCCAAAGCCGACACCGGCACCCAAGCAATGAGTGAGGTCAACAACAAAATCGCCAACAACGACCACACGCCTTGAAACACGCCGGACAAATAGGTGGTGCCGCCGCTGGCCTTGTTCACCAAAGTCGCGCCCATCGTGCCAGCACCGGGAGCGCCACCAATGAGCGAAGCAGCCAAGTTACCCAAGCCTTGTCCAATGAGTTCTTTGTTGGAGTCGTGCCGCGAGCCCGTCATGGCGTCAAGCACCACACAGGTCTTGAGTGTGTCAATCGACAACAACACCGCCAGAGTCACGGCAGGAAATGCGATCTGCATCCAGTTGGGCATGCCCGATTCGCTCAAGCTGCGAAAGGGATCGAGCAAGGATTCAAAAAATCCTTCGCCGCCGACGGCCAACGGGCCAATGATGAACGGGTTGTCGTGCAGGTTGCGCAACTCAGGCCAAGCCGTGAATGCCAGCAACCAATACGAGGCCATGCCTCCCAACAAGCCCACGATCACCGCAGGCACTTTGCGCGAAATGCGTGGGGCCAACAGCATGAAGGCTGCCGTAACCGCGCCCACGATGAGGCTCGGCGCTTGCCACAACTCCATCGCGTGCAAGCCTTGCCACCAATTCATGCCTTTGGGCAGCGCCATCCACTTGGGCAATTGGCTCATGATGATGATGAGGCCCACACCACTGAGGTAGCCGCTCACCACGGGAAACGGCATGTACTTGATGAGCTCACCGATGCGCAGCAAGCCAAATGAAATTTGCACCAAGCTACTCACAAACGCCACCAAAAACAAGGTGAGCACCACAGCCCCCACGCCTGTGCCCTGCTGTGTCATCTGAATGGTCAGTGCAGACAGCACGGCAGCAGCAGGTGCGCAAGGTGCAGAGATGAGGCGTTGCGTGCCGCCAAAAGTGGCTGCAATCAAACCCAACGCCGTCACACCCAACATGCCGGCCAACGCGCCCTTGGCACCGAAGTCGGCACCGAGCGGTGAGAAGATGGTCACGCCAAACGCAATCGCCGAAGGCAGCGCCACCAACATGGCCGCAAAGCCGCCCCAAATATCGCCAGACAAATTAGCGCGAGAAAGTGTGTGTGATGTAGACATGGCAAATATGACCGTTTTTTGTCAGTATCGCAAATTTCATCACGCATCAACTGAGGCTTGATTTAACGCAAGCAAGCCTCAGCTGATGCGTGTCTAATGGTGACTTCTTAAGGAGAACTCTATGAAAGCAAACGTCGGCGGCATTGACCGCATCTTGCGCATCGTCGCAGGCTTGGCCCTCATCACATTGGCCGCCACGGGCATCGTCGGTGCGTGGGGATTCTTAGGTGTGATTCCTTTGGCCACGGGCCTGTTTCGCTTTTGCGGCGCCTACACCTTGCTGGGCATCAACACTTGCCCGATGAAGGCCGCAGAAGAAGAGCACGCACAGTAAACCGCGCGTGCATCTCACGGCCTCAGCCCTCTCAAGGGGCTGAGGCTTTTTTACGCGCCAACCACAACAGGCCCATGCCCGTGATGAGCACGGGCACGAGTGAGCCCCAGTTGAGCCAAGCCCAACCTTGGGTGGTCACCAAAGCACCCGAGGCAAACGAGGTGAAGGCCATGGTGGTGAACACGCAAAAGTTAATGGCGGCTTGTGCTCGGTTTTTCTCTTGCGGCGTGTAGGCCTGCATCGACAAGGTGGTACTGCCCGTGAACAAAAAGTTCCAGCCCACACCCAACAAAAACAGTGCCACCAAAAACTGCTGCAAGTCCGTGCCCGACAAAGCCACAGCAATGCACAAGAGGTTGAGCAACACGCCCACACCCATCACTGTCAACACGCCAAAGCGTTTGATCAAATGGCCCGTCACAAAGCCCGGCGCGAACATGCCAATCACGTGCCACTCCAGCACCCAGCCGGTGTCTTCAAACGACAAGCCACACACTTGCATGGCCAGCGGCGTAGCCGCCATGAGCAAATTCATCACGCCATAACCCAAGGCAGCGGCCATCGCTGCCACCACAAACATGGGTTGGCGCATGATCTCGCCCAAGGGACGACCGCCCTCGACTTGTGCCTTGGCCACAGGTGCCGGTGGAAAGCGAATGAAGCTCATCACCGCCATCGACAACAAGGCCACAACCATCAGCGCCACATACGCACCGGCAAACGGCATGGCAAACAAGCCCTTGGTTTGAATGGCCAAGTTCGGACCAATGACCGCACCAATCAAACCACCCGCCATCACCAACGAGACCGCTTTCTCGCGGTAGTCGGGCTTGCACAACTCAGCAGCAGCAAAACGGTAAAGCTGACCATTCGCGCTGTAGTAGCCAGCCACCAATGTGGCCGTGCCCAACAAGACAAACGATGACGTCATCACCGCCCATGCGCCCATCGCGGCAGACAACAAGGCCACCAGCAAACCGAGTTGAAACGACCCCTTGCGCCCAAAGCGCTGCTGCGACTTGGCCACCAAACCGGTGCTGAGCGCGCCACCTACCACATAGCCCATCACAGGCAAGGTCGCCATCCAACCCTCTGGGGCCAAACTCAAACCCACCAAGCCATTGATGGCGATGAAGGTGACGTTGTTCGTTAAAAACAAACCCTGCGCAATGGACAACAAAACCAAGTGACGATTCATCACAACCCCATGAACAACAAATAAATCAAACCGGCTGACATGGCTAAACCATGCAACACAGCGGCAGCAATGGTCAACACAATCGCGGGGGTCAAGCGTGCAGGCTGATCGGCGTATTGAAACAACCATGCACACGCCACCAGCGACACAGGCAACGACACCCACCCCCACAACACCGAAACAGCGTGAATGGACGGCCACACACCTAGGACCAGCCACACATGGGCCAACACAGCCCACAGCGCATACACCCAAGCCGCACCACGTGCACCTAAGCGAACCACCAGCGTGCGCTTGCCCACTTGCGCATCAGCCTGCGCATCTGGAAAACCGTTGATGACCAAAATATTACCGACCAGCAATGCGTAGCTCACAGCCAACACCACAGGCATTGCGGCAAATGAGCCGCGTTGCACATAGTCCGCCCCCACAACCACCAAACCCCACGTGAGTGCGACAGTCAACTCACCCAAACCGCGTGACATCAAAGCCAACGGTGGGGCTGAGTACCCCCACCCCAAGAGCACACCGGCCAACCCCAACCACACCAAACCACTGCCTGTGCATACGGCCAACACAAGCCCTGCGGGCACTGACATCAGCAACAAGCTTTTGGCAAGCAGGTAGGTGTCTTGCACACTCACGTCGCCGTTTTGAATCAAACGTGCCCCACCGGTGAAGGGAAATAAGCCTTGACTGTTGACCGCATCAGCGCCACTCAACGCATCGTGGTAATCGTTGATCACATTGGCAGCAGCGTGCATCAGCACGGCCAGCACCAAGGTCACAACAGCCGCCCATCCATTGAGCGTCAAACCGCTGACTGCAGCCACCGAAGTACCCAGCACACAAGCAACTGCGGTGATGACCAAGAAACCGGGGCGCGTCATCTGCACCCGCGTGCGCCAAGGCAACGCGGATGTGCTTTGCTCAGAAGGTGTTGAGGCCAATCGAATCAACGCGGCACGATGAACACAGACTTCTCATGAATCACATCATTGCCTGATGCGTCTTGGATGTCGAACACGATCTTGTGTGACCCAGCCTCAGCCGAACCATACGGAATGGTCACACGCAACACCACCCAGTGCGACTGCGCAGAAGCCACCTTCACCTCGGTTTCGGTCTCGATTTTGAGGCCCTGCATACCGCTCACAGAGAGCTGGAAGGTTTTGTCTTTCTCAGACGCGTTCATCACTTGCAAGCGGTACACGTTTTCAATGCCACCGTCTTCTGTGATGCGGGCCAAGGTGGCTCGGTCACGCACCACGTCCACTTTGAACGGGGTACGCACCGCCAACGAAACGCCTACGGCAATGATGATCGCCATCAGGATCGAGGTGTACACCAACACACGAGGACGCAACACGCGCATGACCGTTTGCTGGGTGGTCCATTTGTTGGCCATTGCGTTTTGTGTCGTGTAGCGCACCAAGCCTTTGGCGTAGCCCACTTTTTCCATCACGGTGTCGCACACGTCGGCGCACGCACCGCAGCCAATGCACTCGTATTGCAAGCCATCGCGAATGTCAATGCCAGTGGGACACACTTGCACGCACAAGGTGCAATCGACGCAGGCCCCTAAGTTAGCCACAGCGAGGTCGGTCTTTTTAGAGCGTGGGCCACGCGGCTCGCCACGCTCGGCGTCGTACGTGACGATGAGGGTGTCATGGTCAAACATGGCGCTTTGAAAGCGCGCATACGGGCACATGTACTTGCACACTTGCTCGCGCATGAAACCTGCATTGCCATAGGTGGCGAACGCGTAGAAGAACACCCAGAAGAATTGCCAAGGGCCAAAGTTCCAAGCCAGCGCCGTGGCGAACAACTCTTGAATCGGCGTGAAGTAGCCCACAAACGTGAAACCCGTCCACAGCGACAACACAATCCACGCCATGTGTTTGTAGGTTTTCTTGCTGAGCTTTTTCAAAGAAAAATCCGCATCGTCCAAACGCATGCGCGCTGAACGGTCACCTTCAATCTTGCGTTCGATCCACAAGAAAATTTCGCTGTACACCGTTTGCGGGCAGGCATAGCCGCACCACAAACGTCCGGCCACCGCCGTGAACAAGAACAAGGCCAAGGCCGAGATGACCAACAAGCCCGTCAAGTAAATGAAGTCTTGCGGGTAGAGCACCAAACCGAAGATGTAAAAACGTCGCGCTTCTAAATCAAACAACACCGCTTGGCGCGTGCCCCACTCCACCCAAGGCAAACCATAAAACACGATTTGCGTGATGGCGACCATGACCCAACGCCAATAGGCAAAGATGCCCTCGACCGAACGTGGGTAGATTTTTTTAGCTGCCGCATACAGCGACACCATTTCTTCACTCGCCTCTGCGGGCACCGCTTGAATGGGAATGATTTTTTTAGGTTCTTGCTTGTCGGTACTCATACACATCCATCCAATGATTGAGAAGAATTAGGCCATCGTGTCCCAAGCCTTGAGGGCTTCGGCGGAATACATCAAGGCAGGGCCGCCACCCATGTAAACGCAAATGGTCAGCATTTCTTCCAACTCTTCGCGGGTGCAACCCAGCTTGCGCAAGGCCTTCACATGAAAACCCACGCAGCCAGAACAGTGCTGGGTGATGCCAATGGCCAAGGCAATCAGCTCTTTGTTTTTGGCACTGATGGCACCTTCGGCCATCGATGCCTTGGCCAATTGTGCAAAACCTTGCATGGCTTCGGATTGCGACTTGCGAAATGGCCCTAAAGATTCGTTGATGTTTTGCACCAAACCGGGGTGATCAAACGTGCTCATGGGAATACCTTTTATAAAAATGTGAATGCTAGAAGCTGAGGTGCGTTAACCCATTGAGATAACGCAAGCCCACTTAATCAAATGAAGGCTGCGCAGGCTTGTACACATCGTGGCCAGCCGCCACCCACGCATCAATGCCACCCGCAATCGACTGCACATGGGTGTAGCCCATGTGCGCCAGCGACTGCGCGCACAAGGCCGCGCGACCACTGGTTTTGCAATACAACACAATTTTCAAATCACGCGCTTGCAGCTTGGGATTGCCCGCCATCTTGAACTCCAACATGCCACGCGACATGTGCATTGCGCCCGCCAAATGGCCAGACAAATACTCATCTGTCTCACGCACATCAATCAAGGCATCACAGGTTTGAATGGCCTTGATTGCATCATCCACAGAAATTTCTTGCGTCGTTTGTTTGGCATCTAAGACCAATTCATGGGCTGTTTTCATGCGGCTCTCCGAGTTGTTTGCGTTCGTTTTTTGGTCGCAGCCACCATCGGCCACGACTGCTCAAGGTGTTGTTGGGTGATGCGGTCGCACACCAAATCGCACAGGGTGTAAATGGTGGGGTCGGCAATTTGGTAATACACACTGGTGCCGCGGCCTTCGCGTTTGACAAAGCCTTGTTGCATCAGCACTGCCAAGTGGCGGGACATATTGGCAGCCGTGTAACCACAGGCCTCTGCCAGCTCGCCCACGTTGTGCTCAGCTTGACGCAGCAGGTTCAAGATGCGCAAGCGCGTGGGCTCGGCCAGCGCTTGGAAATAGTTGGCCACACGGTCAATGGCCTGATCTGGGAGTTGGGTCATGCGATGATTTTAGCCATATTTAATCGATTGATTAAATAATTGTTTAGTTAAATAATCAGTCAATTATTTATAGAATACAGCCATGACCGATCCCACACTCCGCATCTCTGGCCGTTTGGCCCGCTTGTTCCAAGCCTCGCAAATCACACCGCTGTTGGCATTGGTGTGCTTCTTGTTGGGCGTGTTTGCTGTATTCGTCACGCCCCGTGAAGAAGAGCCGCAAATCAACGTCACCATGGCCAACGTGCTCATTCCCTTTCCTGGCGCGTCTGTGAAAGATGTGGAGCAAATGGTGTCTGGCCCTGCCGAGCAAGTGCTCTCGCAAATCACGGGTGTGGAGCACGTCATGTCGGTGTCGCAACCCGGCATGTCGGTCGTCACCGTGCAATACAAAGTGGGCGTGCCACGCACCGAAGCCTTGGTGCGTTTGTATGACACCGTCAACTCGCACGCCGATTGGCTGCCCAAAGGCTTGGGCGTGATGCAACCGCTGATCAAGCCCAAAGGCATTGACGATGTGCCCATCTTGTCACTCACCCTGCACGGCAAAGACAAAAACCTGAGTGCGTTTGAACTCGAAGGCATTGCTCAAAACATCGAGATGGATTTGAAGCGCGTCAAAGGCACACGCGAGGTCACCACCGTGGGCGGCCCTTCGCGTGCCATTCAAATCGACATCGACCCAGCACGCATGCAAGCCGCAGGCATCACCGTGCCCGAGCTGCGCATGGCATTGCAAAGCGCGCACTTGGGCGCACCTGTGGGCGATTTATTGGTGGGCCAGCAAGCCATTGCCATTGAGTCGGGCCCCTTCCTGAGCAACGCCAAAGATGTGGCCAGCTTGGTGGTGGGCGTGCGTGCGGGCACGCCCATTCATGTGCACGACATTGCGCAAGTGCGTGACGGCGGCGCGCAAGCCAACACGGCGGTGTGGCACGGCGTTGCAGGTGCAAAACCCAACGAGCGCACAGCGGTGACGATCGCCATCACCAAAAAGCCGGGCGAGAACGCGATTGAAGTCGCCAATGCGGTGCTGGCCCAAGTCGAATCGCTCAAGCACAGCAAGATTCCACCCAACGTCGACGTGACCACCACACGCAACTACGGCGAAACCGCCAACGACAAAGCGCAAAAGTTGATTCAAAAACTGCTGTTCGCCACCGCGTCTGTCGTGGCGTTGGTGTTCATCGCCTTGGGTCGACGCGAAGCGGCCATTGTCGGTACGGCTGTGATTCTGACACTCACCGTGACCTTGTTTGCCTCGTGGGCGTGGGGCTTCACGCTCAACCGCGTGTCATTGTTTGCTTTGATTTTTTCCATCGGCATCTTGGTCGACGACGCGATTGTGGTGGTGGAAAACATCCACCGCCACCAAACCCAGTTCCCATACCAAACCCTCACACAAATCATTCCCGGCGCGGTGGACGAAGTGGGTGCACCCACCATCTTGGCCACACTCACTGTGATTGCGGCCTTGTTGCCCATGGCGTTTGTCACGGGCTTGATGGGCCCGTACATGAGCCCTATCCCCATCAACGCCAGCATGGGCATGTTGTTGTCTCTGGCCGTCGCGTTTGTGGTCACACCATGGTTGGCTCGCCTTTGGATGAAGGCAGCGCCTGCACACGGCCACGATCACACCAGCGCGTTTAAGCAAAAGTTGCATGATTTTTTCCACCAAGTATTTGGCCCATTCTTGAACGACGCCTCGGGCTCCCGCAACCGCTGGAAGTTGGGCGGTGCCGTGTTCGCCGCCATTGCGGTGTCTGTGGCTTTGCCCGTGGTCGGCCTGGTCGCGCTGAAGATGCTGCCGTTTGACAACAAATCAGAGTTTCAAGTCGTGGTCGACATGCCAGCGGGCACACGCGTGGAAGAAACCGAAAAAGTGTTGCGCGCCTTGGGCGCACACTTGGTCACCGTGCCCGAGGTGACGCACTACCAAGCCTATGCTGGCTTGAGCGCGCCCATCAACTTCAACGGTTTGGTGCGTCAATACTATTTACGCAGCGGCGGCCATGTGGGCGACATTCAAGTCAACCTGCAAGACAAGCATTTACGCAAAGCGCAGAGCCACATCATCGCTACACGCGAGCGCCCTGCGTTGCAAGCCATCGGCCAGCAGTTCAATGCCAACGTGAAAGTGATTGAAGTGCCACCCGGCCCGCCCGTGCTGGCTCCCATCGTGGCCGAGGTGTATGGCCCGACCGACGAAGGCCGCAATGCCTTGGCCAAATCGGTACGTGCTTTGTTTGCCAAGCAGCCAGGCGTGGTCGATGTGGACGACAGCACCATCAGCGCAGCCCCGCGCCAAGTGTTGCTGATCAACCGCCAAAAGGCCGCACAAATGGGTGTGTCGCAACAAGCCATCGTCAGCACCTTGCGTGCGGGCTTGGCCGGTGAATCCACCGTCTACGCGCATGACCAAAACAAATACGCAGGCGCCATCGTCATTCGCCTCCCCAAGAGCGAGCAAGATTCGCTGGACAAGCTATTGAGCTTGGGCGTGCGCAACTCGCAGCGCGAAATCGTGCCGATTCGCCAACTCGTCACCCTCAGCGGCACCCAGCGCGAGCAACCGATTTATCACAAAGACTTGCTGCCCGTCACCTACGTGGTGGGCGACATGGCGGGCAAAGTCGACAGCCCCTTGTACGGCATGTTTGGCATGCGCAGTGGCCTTAGCCAGCTGCAAGCCCCTAACGGAAAACCTGTGGACGAATATTTCATTCAACAACCGCGTGACCCTTACCAACACTACGCTGTCAAGTGGGATGGCGAATGGCAAATGACCTACGAAACCTTCCGCGACATGGGCGCTGCCTACGCCGTGGGCTTGGTGCTCATTTACCTGTTGGTGGTGGCGCAGTTTGGTTCGTACCTCGTGCCACTCATCATCATGGCGCCCATTCCGCTCACCATCATTGGTGTGATGCCGGGCCACGCGCTATTGGGTGCACCCTACACCGCTACATCCATGATTGGCATGATTGCCTTGGCCGGCATCATCGTGCGCAATTCCATCTTGTTGGTCGACTTCATCCGCTTGCAAGTCTCGCACGGCGTGGCCTTGAAAGATGCCGTGGTGGCCTCGGCCATCACCCGCGCACAACCGATTGTGTTGACCGGATTGGCCGCCATGATGGGCGCATTCTTCATCTTGGACGACCCCATCTTCAACGGTTTGGCCATCTCGCTCATCTTCGGTATTTTTGTATCGACCGTGCTCACCTTATTGGTGATTCCGTTGCTGTATTTCATGGCTTTCAAAAACAAGCCCGCCTCTGTCATTTCTGGAGAACACGCATGAAACGCTTGCCCCTCTTCACATCCTTAGCCTTCGTTGGCTTGACTAGCGCCACACACGCCGCCGACTTGATGAGTGCTTGGCAAGCCGCCCAAACGCGGGACCCCGAAATCGCTGCGGCACGTGCGCTGTACGAGCAAGCCACCTTCAGACAAGAACAAGCCAAAGCCTTGTGGGCCCCCATGGTGTCTGCCAATGGTGCAGTGGGTGTGGGCGGTGCAGACAGCCGCACACGCGGCGCTGAGGCCATGGGCCAAAGTGATGCCACCTTCAAAACCAGCGTGAACGCAGGTACCCTCACCCGTGCCAGCATCGGCGCACACAAAGCGTGGCTCAGCCCCGAGCGCGAAGCCCAAAGCCAGCAGCTCGAACTGTCAGCACAAATCGCGCAAGCCCAATGGCAACAAGCACAACAAGCGCTCATCATGCGCACCGCCCAACGCTATTTGGATGTGGTGGCCGCAGAGCAAACATTGACCATCTTGCAACGCCAACAAAAAGCGGTGCAACAAGCGGCAGCTGAAATCAGCAAACGCCAAGCGGTGGGTGACGCCAGCGTGATGGATGTGCAAGAGGCCAACGCCCGCGTGTCTGAAATTCGCGCCCAGGTGCTGACCCAAGAAAACAACTTGGCGATGAAACAAGTGGCCTATCGCCAACTCACAGGCCAAGAGCCGACACAGCTGGCCAGCCTGGCACAGGTCAACCCCACGCCTGCCAACTTGGCCGATGCCAACACGTGGGTGCAACGCGCCAAACAGCAATCACCCGCGCTGCAGATGATGGGCTTGCAACAAGCCATTCAAGGCCAAGAAGCCAAACGCATCAAGGCGGCCAACGCCATGACCCTCGACTGGGTGGCACAAGCGCAAATGGACCGCTTGGCCGGCAACGGTGCTTACAGCTCAAGCGCCAGCAACCAAATGACGCAATACATGGTGGGCTTGCAACTCAACGCGCCCTTAAGCACCGGCGGGTTGGTGGAATCGCGCGAACGCGAAGCCTTGAAGCAAGTCGAAAAACTGCGCTACGACCAAGAGGCCACCGAGTTGCAAATTGAGCAGCAAGTGCGTGACGCGTGGCAAAGCCTGAGCACCGCGCCTGCGCGTTTGCAAGCCTTGAGCCAATCCGAGCAAGCCAGCAAAGCACGCTTGAGCGCCACCCGCCAAGCGCATCGCACCGGCGCACGCACCACCAACGAGTGGTTGGGTGCCGAGCACGATGCCGCCCAAGCCGAACTGGCCGTATTGCAACTGCGCACACAAACCTTGGTGGACCAATTGCGCTTGCATGCGGTGAGCGGTGATTTGGGTGAAGCCCAGCTGCGCCAAGTGAATGCGCTGCTGAAATAAAACCATGGTTTTGTCGAGAATCGTCCACACGTTGCTGCTTGCCAGCTTGGTGAGTTTGGCAGCAACGCCTGCATGGGCCAGCACCTGCGCCGAAGACATTGCCGCCGTCGACAAAGCCCTGCGCAGCCAATACGGGGAAGACCGCAAGTGGTGGCAAATCATCGCGTGCCCCGTGGTGATGGATGGTCAACTGCGCAAAGATGCGGTGGTGAACGTCGAACAAATCAAAGAGATCAGCTACTTTCGCAACATCGCCTACATGCAGCACGCACGCGGCGATGACAAGATGTGCAAAGAGTCGATGGTCAAGCCCAAACGCATGTTGCGCGTTTGGTAACACCCGCCTCAGCAGGGAAATCCCTTGAAATTTAGCCCTCATAGCAGGAATAGAATTAATACATAAGCAATTAATGAATTACTAAATTTCACAGGAAATCCAGATGAAACAACACATCGCTGTCGCGCTCATCGCACTCGCCTCCGCAAGCGCTTGGGCCAACGCCGATTTGGCTAAAAAGAACAGCTGCTTGTCTTGCCATGCGGTAGACAAAAAAATCGTCGGCCCAGCCTACCAAGACGTGGCCAAGAAATACGCAGGTCAAGCCGATGCTGAAGCCACCTTGATTAAAAACATCAAGGCCGGTGGCAGCGGCAAATGGGGCCCCATTCCCATGCCACCACAAACCCAACTCAGCGATGCCGACGCCAAAGCCTTGGCGGTTTGGGTCTTGGGCGGCGCTAAATAAGCCGCCAAATCAATACGACTGGTACTCGTAACTTGATGAGCTTCCCAAAGAGATTTCTCAGGGAAGCTCTTTTTTTAACTCTGCACAGAAAGACCACCATGAAATTCAACCTTGCACACCT
>Ga0228701_1000962_pt1 | contig 21076 bp, 24 predicted proteins | sample McNCre117_Aug_MG_2_FD_178017 | JGI IMG/M metagenome (GOLD analysis project Ga0228701, IMG submission 178017) | Freshwater microbial communities from McNutts Creek, Athens, Georgia, United States - 11-17_Aug_MG | ecosystem: Environmental > Aquatic > Freshwater > Creek | place: USA: Georgia...
GTCGAGGGTCGGCACTTCAATCGTGGCGCCCAGCGAGGCCTCAACGAAGGCCACCGGCACATTCACGCGGATGTTCAACCCGTCGCGCTCGAACACGGGGCTCTTGCTCACGTGCACTTCGAGCACGATGTCGCCAGCCTGACCACCGTCGGGACTCGGGTAACCCTTGCCACGCACGCGAATCTTTTGACCGTCGCTCACGCCCGCAGGAATCTTGACCTTCACCTGACCGGTCGGCCCGTTGAGGCTCATGGTCTCGCCGTGAATCGCTTCGAAGAAGTCGACGGTCACCTTCGAGACAACATCTTGACCCTTGGATGGTCCGCCGCGGCCGCGGAAGCCCCCGGTCGATCGACCGAAGTTGCCGCCGCCGAACAGGTTGCCGAAAACGTCACCGAAGTCGGCCTGCTGTTGGCCGCCTCCGCCGAAGAATCCGCTGAAGGCGTCGTTGAAGCCGCCCTGCTGGCCAGGCCCACCCGAGGTGAACCGGGCGCCTGAGCCCATCGCGCGAATCTGGTCGTACTCCTCGCGTTGCGACTTGTCGGAGAGCACCGAGTAGGCCTCGCTGATCTCTTTGAACTTGGCTTCGGCCTTCGCGTCACCCGCGTTGGAGTCGGGGTGGTACTTGCGAGCAAGCTTGCGGTAGACCTTTTTGAGTTCTTCGGCGCTGACATCCTTGGAGACGCCCAGCGTCTTGTAGAAGTCTTTGTCGAACCAATCTTGACTAGCCATGGTCGCCTCCTCTCTGCCTATTCAGCCGGTGTCTGCACGATGACTTTGGCCGCGCGAACCTGCGTTGTTCCGATCTGGTAGCCAACCTCGACCACGTCGAGGATGGTGGGTGCCGTGACGTCCGCCGACGGCTGCTGCAAAATCGCTTCGTGCATGTTCGGGTCGAAAGCCTCGCCTGCTGCGCCATACGCGGTCAGGCCCATGCGCTCGACGACCGAACGCAGCTTCGATGCAATCGCACCGAGCGGGCTGCCCTCAACGAGGTCACCGTGCTTATCGGCGCGATCGATGTCGTCGAGAACGGGAAGCAGCGAGCGAACCGTGTCGCCGATGACGCGCTCGCGCTCAACCTCGCGGTTAGCTTCGGTGCGCTTGCGGTAGTTGGCGTACTCGGCGGTGACGCGCTGCAAGTCTGCGAGGCGTTCGGCCGCGAGATCGTCTGCCGCCTTCTCGAGGAACGAGAGGTCGGCGTCATCCAGCGAGGTCTCAACGTCAGCGTCTTCGAGGCTTTCGGTCGAACCTTCGTAGGCAGGATCTTCTACAAACTCCGGTTCAGGGGAGCCTTGCGGCTCCCCTTCCGGACGTACGTCTTCCGACATGCTTACTTCTTGTCTTCTTCGTCGTCGACAACCTCAGCGTCAACAACATCCTCATCGGATGCGGCTTCGCCCTCAGGCTGTGCGCCCGCTTCGGCGTCGGCCTGGCTGTTGGCGTAGATTGCCTCGCCCAGCTTGGCCTGGCTTTCGACGAGCTTGTCGTAGGCGGTCTTCACAGCGGCGTCATCTTCGCCAGCGAGTGCTGCCTTGACGGCGTCGACGTCGGCCTGAACCTCAGTCTTGACGTCTTCAGGAAGCTTGTCCTCGTTCTCCTTGATGAGCTTCTCGATCGAGTAGACGAGCTGCTCAGCACCGTTGCGCGTCTCAGCCGATTCACGACGTGCCTTGTCTTCGGCAGCGTGCTCTTCAGCCTCGCGCACCATGCGCTCGATGTCTTCCTTGGGAAGGCTCGAACCACCGGTGATGGTCATCGACTGCTCTTTGCCAGTGCCCTTGTCCTTCGCCGACACGTGCACGATGCCGTTGGCGTCGATGTCGAAGGTGACCTCAATCTGCGGCATGCCGCGCGGTGCCGGTGCGATACCGGTCAGCTCGAAGTTTCCGAGCGACTTGTTGTCGCGCGTGAACTCGCGCTCACCCTGGAACACCTGGATGCTCACCGAAGGCTGGTTGTCGTCTGCGGTGGTGAAGGTCTCGGAGCGCTTGGTCGGAATGGCCGTGTTGCGCTCGATGAGCTTGGTCATGATGCCACCCTTGGTCTCGATACCGAGAGCCAGCGGGGTCACATCGATGAGCAGCACGTCCTTACGCTCGCCCTTGAGGACACCGGCCTGCAGAGCAGCACCCACGGCGACAACCTCATCGGGGTTGACGGTCTTGTTTGCTTCTTTGCCACCGGTGAGGCTCTTGACGAGCTCTGCGACTGCGGGCATACGGGTCGATCCACCGACGAGCACCACGTGTGCGATGTCGCCGACCTTGACGCCAGCTTCACGGATGACATCTTCGAAGGGCTTCTTGGTGCGAGCGATGAGGTCTTCGGTCATCGACTCGAACTGTGCGCGGGTGAGGGTCTCGTCGAGGTTGGCCGGGCCGTTCTCGGTGAGCGAGAGGTAGGGCAGCTGAACGTTGGTCGTGGTCGAGCTGGACAGCTCCTTCTTGGCCTGCTCGGCAGCTTCCTTGAGGCGCTGGAGTGCGATCTTGTCGTTCGAGACGTCAACACCGGTCGACTCCTTGAACTTCTTGATCAGGTGGTCAACGATGCGTTGATCCCAGTCGTCACCACCGAGGCGGTTGTCACCCGAGGTGGCGCGCACCTGGATGGTCGAGAAGTCGTCGTCCTTGCCCACTTCGAGCAGCGAAACGTCGAAGGTTCCGCCACCGAGGTCGAATACGAGAATGAGCTCGTCTTCTTTACCCTTGTCGAGACCGTAAGCCAGTGCGGCTGCGGTGGGCTCGTTGATGATACGCAGAACGTTCAGACCAGCGATCTCACCGGCATCCTTGGTTGCCTGGCGCTCGGCGTCGTTGAAGTACGCCGGAACGGTGATGACCGCGTCGGTGACGGTGTCACCGAGGTAGGTCTCAGCGTCGCGCTTGAGCTTGCCGAGAATACGGGCCGAAATTTCTTGCGGGGTGTACTTCTTGTCGTCGATGCCGACGGTCCAGTCGGTTCCGACGTGACGCTTGACCGACGCGATGGTGCGGTCAACGTTGGTGACGGCCTGGCGCTTGGCCGGCTCGCCGACGAGTACTTCGCCGTCCTTGGTGAAGGCGACCACCGAGGGGGTGGTGCGGAATCCTTCTGCGTTAGCGATAACGGTGGGCTCGCCACCTTCGAGTACGGAAACCACCGAGTTGGTGGTTCCGAGGTCGATGCCTACTGCACGTGACATGTGTTTTCTCCTGTTTTTTCCTAAGTTGTCATGCGAACTTGCGTCGCATTGACTCAAGTTTGACACCTGTGGATAACTCTGTCAACTCAAACTTGATAGAAACCGGCTCAAGTTTGAGTTTTCACAGCGTTCATCCAGATTTCCCCGCGCACGAGCGGTGTCGCCAGTAGCCTGATGCCATGAGTTCAGCCGTTGAAACCGCTCCTCGCCGCCGTGGTCAAGTCTTTGCGTGGGGCCTGTGGAACTGGGGTGCCGACGCCTACAACATCGTCATTCTGACCTTCGTGTTCTCGGTGTTCATCGTCTCGAGCTACTTCGTTGACCCGGCCATCGTGACCGCGTACGCCGACGGCAAAGGTTCGGCCGCGGCCATCCAGGCATACAACTCGGCCATCGCCGGGTTGACCAGTGACTTTAGCTGGACCATCACCATCGCCGGCATCGTCATGGCCCTGATCGCGCCGCTCGTCGGCCGCGCAGCCGACCGTGGTGGTCGCCGCAAGATGTGGCTGGGCATTTACACCGGGCTCATGATCCTCGCGTGCTTGGTCTTGTTCTTCGTTCAGGGCCAGCCCGCGTTCTTCTGGTTCGGCACCATCATGATCGCCGTCGGCGGCATCTTCTACGAGCTGGCCAGCGTGAACTACAACGCGATGCTCGTGCAGATTTCAACCCGCAAGAACATCGGTCGCGTCTCGGGCTTCGGCTGGGGCATGGGTTACCTCGGCGGCATCGTGCTGCTCATCCTCGCGCTCGTCGGCTTCATCTTTGGCGATGGCCCGTACTGGTTCGGTGCCACGACTGACAACGGGTTGAACATCCGCATGATCGCGCTGCTGGTGACCGTGTGGTGTCTCGTGTTCACCATGCCCGTGCTGTTCGCGGTGCCAAGCAACCAGGCGGTCGCGCCCGGCGAGCGCAGCGGGCTGTTCGAGGCCTATCGCGCCATCGGTCGCAGCATTGCCAAACTTTTTCGCACCGACCGTCGTACCTTCAACTTTCTGATTGCCTCAATGGTGTTTAGGGATGGTCTCGCCGCGGTCTTCACCTTCGGCGGCATTCTCGCCGCCACCGTTTTCGGCTTCAGCAAGACCGAAGTCATTTTGTTCGCCATCGCGGCGAATGTGTTCGCCGGTCTTGGTGTCTTCGTTGGTGGAGCACTCGATGACCGCATCGGCCCCAAGCGCGTGATTGTGGCGGCTCTGTCGATCATCAGCGTGGTCGGCCTCGCTCTCTTCTTCTTGCACGACGGTGGCAAGATTGTGTTCTGGATCGGCGGCATCATTCTCGGTGCATGCGTCGGTCCAGCTCAGTCTGCTTCACGTTCGCTGATGGCTCGCCTCGCGCCCGCCGGTAACGAGGGCGAGATCTTCGGGCTCTACGCCTTCACCGGTCGTGCCACCGTCTATATCGGCACCGCACTCTTCGGCCTGTTCGTCGCAATCTCTGGCGCAACCTACTGGGGAATCCTCGGCATCATCGTGGTGGTGCTCGCCGGCCTGCTCATGCTGCTGCCCATCAAGGTGGGCAACATCACGCACGAAGCTTAGGCAAACAGCGCGTTCACGATCAACGCGATTGTCACGCCGAACCCGGCCACGAAGTTGATGGCGAGAAAGAAGCGCCATCCGCGGTTGGCGCGCGGCGCATCCGCATCGCCCAGTCGCAGGAAGGGCGCGACCATGGCGAGGTACGGAATCGTCAGGAACGCGACGTAAAAGACCGGCCAGGCCTGCTTGCCCGTGCCGGCGGCTGCAACCAACAAAACTCCGGCGAGCGCGTAGGCGATGAAAGCGAAGCGGGAGGTCCAAGCGGCGCCAATTACCGTGGCGATGGATGCGAGACCGCCCTCGCGGTCGGCGATGATGTCTTGCACGGCACCGAAGGCATGGCTGGCGATTCCCCACAGGAAGTAGGCGACCAGGATCAGCCACAGCGCCGGAGTGAACACCGCCCCGGCCAGCACCAGGCCGTAGACAGCCGGGCTCACGAAGTGCGTGCTGCTGGTGATCGAGTCGAGAAAAGGAATCTCTTTGAAGCGCAAACCCTTCATCGAGTAGGCCACTACGGCGAACAGGCTGATCGCCAGCACGAGCCACGACAGCGGGCTACCCACGATGACGAGGTAGATCACGAAGGGGAGGCAGGTGAGCAGGGATGCCCAGAGGGTGATGCGGTGCAGCCGAACATCCAGCACCGCACCTTCGACGCCGCCCTTGCGCGGGTTGCGCAGGTCGGACTCGTAGTCGAACACGTCGTTGATGCCGTACATCGCGAGGTTGTAGGGGATGAGAAAGAAGATTGTTCCGACGATGAAGGTGGCATCCATCGTGCGCGTGGTCATGAAGTAGGCCGCCGCAAATGGGAACGCGGTGTTGATCCACGAGAGCGGGCGGCTCGAGACGATGAGCTGTTTCAGCGTGTTCACTGATCGCTCGACTTTGTGTCGTTGCGCTTGAGGTGACCGAGCACGCCCCAGAGTGTGGGCAGCACGAGCACGGCGGCCACCGAGTAGGCGAAGTCTTCGATGGGAACCACGCCGATGTACAGACCCGAGAGTTTTGCCGGGTCATACGCGACGATGCCGAGGCCCACGATGAGGTTGTCGAAGATGGCGGTGAACACGAGCAGCACGATCAGCGTGCTCGCGTACTTCCAGATCAGGCCTCGGCCACGTCTCGATACGGCGACTTCGTCGTCTACTCGACGAGCGATAGCCCGGCGTCTCATCTGCAGTCCGATGAGTACGAACGCGAGCACGAAAAACCAGAAGGCGAGCCCGAGAAAGATCGAGTTGAGCGTCGAGTAACTCACTTCTCGCTCCCCTGCAGTCGCGTGGTGAGCCGCCCGAACAGCTCGAACAGGTTCATCGTGAAGTAGCAGAGCAACGTGAGAAAGAAGAGCTCTTCGACGGGCACGCCCTGAGCGAGCATCCAGCCGGTTGCCACAATCGCGTTACCGGGAAAGAAGATGCCGAGGTCGACGCCAGCAATGTCCCAGATCAGAAAGAAGGCGAGGCCCACCGCCATGACGATGGTCGCCCGACGCCAGTGTGCCCAGAAAAACAGCTTGTAGCGCCAGTCGAGAATCACCATGCCGGCGATTGAGAACAGCAGTGCGCCCAGGTAGACGAAGCTCATCGGTCGACCGTCGGGAACATCGGCTCGGGCAGGGGTTCGGTGGAGTAGTCGTGCCGCAAACGCTTGATCAGAACCTCGGCGCTGATCAGACACATCGGCAGACCAATACCCGGGATGGTCGAACCGCCCACGTAGTACAGGCCATCGACCTTCTTGCTCACGTTGCCTGCCCGGAAGAACGCGCTCTGCTTGAGCACGTGACTCGGGCCGAGGGCGCTACCCATCCACGAGTTGAGGTCACCCGCGAAGTCCGCCGGGCCAACCGTTCGGCGTACGACAATGCGCTCGGCGAGATCGGGAATCTTGGCCCAGTCGGCGATCTGGGCGATGGCAGCATCGGCGATGGCTTCGACCTGAGCGTCACCGCGGCCGTCGAGACCTCCGCGACCAATCGACACATCGGCGGGAATCGGCACGAGCACGAACAGGTTGGTGTCGCCCGCCGGTGCAACGTTCGCGTCGGTCGCGCTCGGCTTGCACACGTAGAGGCTGGCCGGGTTCGGCACCGAAGACGGGTTGCCGAAAATGCGCCCGAAGTTGTCATGCCAGTCGCTCGTAAACAGGAGCGTGTGGTGCAGCAGGGGCGCGACCTCGCCCGTGACGCCGAGGTAGATGAGAACGGCCGAGGGGCCGGCAACGCGTGCATCCCACCAGCGTTGCGGGTAGGTCTGCAGCGTTTCGGGCAACAGCTTCGTCTCGGTGAAGTGCAGGTCGGCCGCCGACACCACGAGGTCGGCTTCGAGCACGCGTGTCGAACCGCTCGCGGCCAGATACTCAACGCCCGTCGCGCGGGGCTTGCCACCCTCGTTCGAGGTCAGGATGCCCGTGACCTCGGCGCCCGCGATAATGCTCACGCCCTCGTCCCGAGCCAAGAAGGCGATCGTCTCGATGACCTTCGCGAACCCACCCTGCGCGTAGAGCACGCCGTCTTCGAGGTCGAGGTAGCTCATCAGGTGATACATGCTCGGCGTGATGTACGGGCTCGAGCCGAGAAAAACCGCCGGATAACCCAGCACCTGCTGCAGACGATTGTCTTTCACGAAGCGAGCGGCAAACTTGGCCAGCGAGGTGCCGAGCAGGCTGATCAACTTGGGCATGCGGCGCAGCACATCGCCGCGCACGAGCGAACCCTTGCGAGCGAAGCTTGTGTAGAGAAAGCGCAGCTTGGCGATCTCGTAGGTGTCTTTGGCCGAGTCAAGATACTGACTCATGCGGGCTCGCGAACCGGGCTCGATCTTCTCGAACATGTCGAGGTTGCGCTCGCGATCAGCCGAGATGTCGATCTTGGTGGGGCGCTTGTGCTTGCCGCGGGCATCCTTCTCGCCCTCGAACAGAACGCGATAACCCGGGTCGAGCTTGCTCAGCGAGAGCTGCTCGTCGCTCGAGGTGCCGAGCAGTCGATAGAAGTGATCGAACACTTCGGGCATGAGGTACCACGAGGGTCCGGTGTCGAAACGAAAACCATCACGCGACCACGAACCGGCGCGACCACCGAGCGTGGGATTCTTTTCGAGGAGCGTGACCTCGTAGCCATCGCGCGCGAGCAGCGCCGCCGAGGCAAGCCCGGCGATGCCGCCGCCAATCACAATGGCGCGGGTTCGTTCAGTCGACGGTGTGAGCGGCTCAGCCACGAACTCTCCCCATCACCGCGGCGAGCGCGAGAGCGCACTTGGTCAGCGTCGGCACGCTGACGCGGGTCGACTTGAGCACCGAGGCTGGCGTCTTGGCAATGCGCCGGTTGAGCGCTGCGAAGAGCGACTGCGCCAAGTACACCGCACGACGACTACTCGCAGGCAGGTCGGCAACGATCGGCCCCGACACAGCCAGGTCGGCATCGATGTTCGCGACGAGTTCGAGCTTTTGCGCATCCGTCAGCGTGGCCACCTCGACACCGGGAAAATACGAACGGCCGAGGCCGTCGACGTCGGCAGCCAGATCGCGCAAGAAGTTGACCTTCTGAAAAGCCGCGCCCAGCGCACGGGCACCAGTGACAAAGCGCTCGCGTTCGCGGTCGGTGTAGGTGTGCCCCGCCAAGAATGCCTGCAGACACATCAGGCCAACCACCTCGGCTGAGCCGTAAATGTAGTCGCCTAGTGCCGCGTCGTCGTAGGTTGCCTGCGTGATGTCCGCGCGCATCGAGGCGAAGAAGGGCCTGGTCAGATCAGGGCGGATGCCCACCGCCCGCGCGGTGCGAGCAAAGGCGTGCACGATCATGTTGGTGCTGTAGCCGGTTTGCATGGCTCGTTCGGTTTCGGCCTCGAGCGCATCCAATTCGCGACGAATCTCGGTGGCGCTCAAGCCCGCGTGGGCGGCCACACCGTCGACAACCTCGTCTGCCAAGCGCACCAGCGCGTAGATGTCCTCAACCTGGCCGCGCACGGGTTGGGCAAGCAAGCGGGTGGCCATACCGAACGAGGTGGAGTACCGATAAATCACCGTTTTGGCGGTCTCGTGAGCCACCCGGTCATACCGCTGCGTCGCTAGGCTGATACTCACAGTGGACGGCTCGTGCACAGTGTTCAGATTACCCGTCATCGTCCGGAGGTGAGCGTACAAATGGTCGAACTCGTTGTACTGCTCGACGAGGCAGGCGCATCCATCGGCACGCACGATAAAGCCACCGTGCACACCGAATCGACTCCCCTGCACTTGGCTTTTTCGTGTCACGTGTTTGATGAGCGCGGTCGCATTCTGGTCACGCGTCGCTCACTCGACAAGCTCACCTGGCCGGGTGTGTGGACAAACTCGTTCTGCGGGCATCCGGGTCCGGATGAATCCAGCGAGGATGCGCTGCACCGCCGTGCCGCTGCCGAGCTCGGCCTGGTGGTCACCGGCGTCACCCGTGCCATTCCCGATTTTCGTTACCGGGCGGTCGACGCCAGCGGAACCGTCGAAAACGAGATCTGCCCGGTCTACATCGCGCGCGCTGACTCGGGTTTGTGCCCCGACCCCAGCGAGGTCGCGGAATATCACTGGGCTGACGCGCTCGAACTCCTTGCCGCGGTGACCAGCACACCCTGGGCGTTCAGTCCGTGGTTGTCTCTGCAGCTGCCCGAGCTCGCCGCTCGCGGTCTCTTGCCCGTTTAGGCGACCATCAAACCGGCGTCACGAAGCAGAATCAGCGTGGCCGTCACCCGAGCATTGCAGTCGTCGGGGATGCGCAGCTTGAGGTAAATCTGCGTGAGATGGTTCACCACGGTGGCCTCGCTGATGTCCATCAGCTTCGCAATCGCCGTGTTGGTGTGCCCTTCGGCCACGTGCACCAAGACCTGAAAAGCGCGAGCCCCGAGTGTGCCCGAAATGGCTCCGGGAACCAGATCCTCTCGCTTGAGCGCGCCAAGCGAGCGCACAACAGTCCGCCCCGCACACATAAGCTACATATTAGTAGAAAATGTAACTACTGACGAGCGCTTGGATCTTCGGGGTTCCATGCCAACAAAATCTCGCTCTGACCCAGCTGCTGCACTCGCTCGACAAATACCGCAACCTCGTCCGGATTTTGCCAATCGGGCATCGGGTAAAGAATCGCCGCGAGCATGACGCCTTGAATTGAGTGCCACTCGGGCTCGTGGTGTTTACCAGCCAGCAACAACGGGAGGCTCGTGCGAGAAAGCATCGAAACAACCGGGCCGGCGATCGCCACAACCGGCATGTCCTGCCGCAGAATTCCTACTCGGTAAGCCTTCTCAAGCTCATCGCTAAACGCGGCATAAATCAGCTGGTGGCTTTCGCAGGTCAGAAGCGCGTCCATCACGCACGGGTCACGGGTCTCCATTGCAGCGATGGCGAGCGGGTGCGCAGCGTAATCCCGCGCCATGATGCCCATGTACTGCCCCGACAGGAAAGGGGCGCTCAGGCTACGGGCCTGCGCAACCGTCGCGTAGATCAGACGATTGATGTCTTCTTCAACCGCGGCGTAGTACAGCTCCTCACGATTGCGAAAGTAGCGATACAGCGCTGGACCGGACAGGCCCAGCGCCTCGGCGATGTCGACCATCGCCACTTTGTTCCGCGGATGGGTTGCAAAGGCCGTAATGGCCGCATCCAGAATTCGCTGACGCGTGGTGACGCTCATCGGCTACTCGCCAGAAAGTACTAGCCGCCGATGGCGCCGGCGTCGGTGACGCCCACGTCGGTGAGGTGGAAGTTCATGAACGAGCGCGATGCCGTGGGGCCGCGCTGACCGAGGTAACGCGACTTGTAGTCAGCCGAGCCGTAAGGCTTTTCGCTCGCTGATGACAGCTTGAAGAAGCACAGCTGACCGATCTTCATGCCCGGCCAGAGCTTGATCGGCAGGGTGGCCATGTTCGACAGCTCGAGGGTCACGTGACCCGAGAAGCCCGGGTCAATGAAGCCTGCGGTCGAGTGGGTCAGCAGGCCAAGACGACCGAGCGAGCTCTTACCCTCGAGGCGGGCAGCCAGGTCGTCGGGCAGAGTGACCTGCTCGTAGGTGGCGCCGAGCACAAACTCGCCCGGGTGCAGAATGAACGGCTGGTCGGGGTCGACCTCGATGAGGCGGGTGAGATCCGACTGGTCTTCGCGCGGGTCAATGTACGGGTACTTGTGGTTGTCGAACAACCGAAAGTAGCGGTCAATGCGCACGTCGATGCTCGACGGCTGAATCATTGCCGGGTCGTACGGGTCAAGCTTTACGCGGCCGGCGTCGAGCTCGGCGCGAATGTCGCGATCAGATAAAAGCACGCCCCAAGTCTACTTATTGCCGTCAAGGCTTTCGGGATGCGCGCCCGGTCGTCTAGGCTATTTCGTATACGATTTTCGAAAGGTCTGCCATGCTCTCCGAAGAACAGCGCATCGCCATTGCTGACGAGCTCTTTGCCGCCGACCAGTCGCGCGGCATGATTGAGCGCCTCACCAAGCGTTACCCCGACATGGAAGTCGCCGACTCGTACGCGGTGCAGAGCATCTGGGCTCAGCGTCGCCTCGATGCCGGATACAAAGTTGTCGGCCACAAGATTGGTCTCACCTCGAAGGTGATGCAGCTCGCCACCGGTATCAGCGAACCTGACTATGGCGTGATCTTTGACGACATGGTGTGGCAGACCGGATCCGACATCGAACACGGTCTCTTCTCGAACGTGCGCATCGAGGTCGAGCTCGCGTACGTTCTCAAGAAGGATCTGTCTGGCCCTGACGCCAGTATCACCGACGTCATCGAGGCCGTCGACTACGTCGTGCCCGCGCTCGAGATCCTCAACTCGCACATCGAGATGGAGGGTCGCACGATTGTCGACACCATCTCTGACAACGCGGCCATGGGCGGCATGGTCGTGGGCGACACCCACAAGCCAATCGACTTCATGGACCTGCGCTGGGCCCCCGGCATTCTCATGCGCAATGGCGACGTCGAAGAGACCGGTCTCGCCGCGGGCGTGCTCAACAACCCGCCAGCCGGCGTGTTCTGGCTCGCGAATAAACTCGCCCAGCACGGTACGGTTTTGAAGGCGGGAGAAATCATTCTTGCCGGTTCGTTCACCAAGCCCATGTGGGTGCACAAGGGCGATGAAATTGTGGCCGACTTTGGTCCACTGGGAGTCATCGAATGCCGATTCATCTAGACCCAACCCCCACCTTCCGCGATTTATTGGCGGATGCGCAGCGCGCCCAGGTCGGAATGTGGGTGTGCTCCGGCTCGCCCGTGGTTGCGGAAATCTGCGCGACCAGCGGACTCGACTGGGTGCTCATCGACGCCGAACACTCACCGAATGGACTGGAGTCGATCTCGGCTCAACTCATCGCGGTGCACGGCAACGGCTCAACCGCCGTGGTGCGCCCGCCCATCGGCGACCAGGTCGGCATCAAGCAGCTTCTCGACCTCGGGGCTCAGAACCTCTTAATTCCCATGGTCGACACCGCCGAGCAGGCCGAGTCGTTGGTCTCGTTTATGCGCTACCCACCGCGCGGTGTACGCGGTGTTGGCTCGGCGCTGGCACGCGCATCCCGCTGGAACCGCATTGAGAACTACCTCGGTCGCGCCGAGGAGACCATCTCGCTCACGGTGCAGATCGAAACCGTTGAAGCGGTCAAAAACATCTCAGCGATTGCCGCAGTTGATGGCGTAGACGCCATCTTTATCGGACCTTCCGACCTCGCTGCCTCGATGGGGCTGCTCGGTCAGCAGGACCACCCCGACGTCATTGCTTCGGCGCTGGCCTGCATTGAGGCGGTCAAGAAGGTTGGCAAGCGCGTGGGAATCAACGCGTTCAACCCGGTTACCGCACAGAAGTACATCGACGCGGGTGTCGACTTCATTTTGGTGGGCGCCGACGTAGCGATGATCGCACGAGCTGGTGAAGCACTGGCTGATCAGTACATCGCTGGCGCATCCGCCGGCAAGCGCGCGAGCTACTGATTCTTTACGTACCCGCGTAGCGCCGGAGTGAGCCTCAGGGTGAGGCCAACCAGCAGAATGATGAGCACGCCGCCGAGCAGCGGCGGGAACCACAGCACGGTCAGACCGGCGATGACACCGGCGTAAATGTCACCCAGGCGTGGGCCGCCGGTGACCACGGCGAAGAAGAGGCCTTGCAAACGGCCGCGCATTTCATCGGGCACCACGGTGAGCAGCATGGACGAGCGGAAGATGGCCGAAACCTCGTCGGTTGCGCCCATACCGGCAAAAGCGAGCGAGCCCAGAATGAGGGCCGGCCAGTTCACCTGGCTGAAGTCTTGCCCGGGGTGGCCGAAGTAGCCGGTGGCCATGGCCAGCAGTACGAAGGCGAACAGCACCACGAAGACACCGTAGAACTGCACCGAACGACCGATGACGAGACCCTGCCGGCGTACGTGACGCACCCGGCCGCTGAACACGCTGGTGGCAAAGGAGCCGATGGCACCGGCGGCAGTGATCACACCCACGGTGATCGAACCTCCGCCAATCACACCCACCGCAGCCGCGGGGAGTAGAACATAAGGCCGACCGAGCCCCATTGCCAGCACATCAATGATGAACCCGGCATTGACTGCGGGAACGGTCTTCAAGAACGCGACACCCTGTTTGAACGAGGTCCAGCCCGGGCGCATCACGTTGGAGAGCGGGGGAAGTTTGGGCAATGACGCGATGCCCAAGAATCCGGCGGCGGAGAACAGCATGTCAACGGCAAATGTCCATGGGTAACCGACCAGGGCGACCAGCACACCACCGAGCGCCGGCCCAACCATGACCTGCAGACCCACCATGATTCCGGCGAGCGCGCTCGCGCTAGGAATCAGCTCAGCGGGCAGGATGCGCGGGTACACCGCCGTGCGCGTGGCACCGAGAACGGTGCCCGACATGGCGCTGAGCGTGGTGAAAACATAGAACGGCCACAGTGGGACATGCGTGCCAGCGCCGACGAGCGAAGCCTCCCAGAATGCCATTGCGGCGATTCCGGTGGTGGCCAGGAACATCGTGATGGCCACGATGACGAGCACGGCTTTTCGGTCCCAGGCATCGGCGGCCATGCCTCCGAGCGGCCCGGCGAACATCATGGGAACAAGGGCAATACCGCCGACCAAAGCGACAGCCACGGTGCTGTGCGAGATTGCATAAATCTGCAAGCCCACCGCCACGATGGTGAGCTGCGTGCCGATGCCGGTGAGGATAGCTCCGAACCACATGCGGGCGAAAGCCGGGGACACCTTGAGCGGAGTGAGGTCAGCGAAGTGTTTACGCATCCGCATTCACCTCCGCCATGAATCGCTCGACGTCGGCATCGACCATGACATCGCGCGGGGTAAGCCCACGGGTGAGGTACAGACCCTCGAGCGAGGTGATGCGGCTCAGCGCAACATAGGTCTGTCCCGGCGCGAACGCACGGTTGCCCATGTCGATCACCGCACGGTCATAGGTCTGACCCTGCGATTTATGGATGGTCACCGCCCAAGCCAACCGCAACGGAAACTGCGTGAACTCAGCAATGACTTCGCGCTCGAGCGTCTTGGTCGCTTGGTCGTAGTCGTAGCGATAACGCTCCCAAATCGCCGGCAGCACTTCGTGTTCTTCGCCGTCGACATCGACGTGCACGGTCTTGCCGATGCGGGTGACGTGCCCGACGGTTCCATTGACCCAGCGCTGATCGCTGTCGTTGCGCAGGAACATCACCTGCGCGCCAATCTTGAGCTTGAGCTCTTCATCCGCCGGAAACCAACCGCTCGGAAAATCGCCATCCACGTTTGCTGCGGCCACTTTGGTTTCGCCCGCGAGCTGCGCAAGAGCGGCAGCATTGATGCGCGCGACGGCGTCATTCGTGGTGGCCAGCGTGATGATGTCACCCGCGGGTGCTGGGCGGTCGCCAGCTTCATTGAGCGCGCGACCGATCTCGGGAGTCACCTTGCCGTGACGCACCGCGTTGAGCATGCGCTTGAACTCGTCATCTCGCTGGCGGTGAATCTCGGTGAGCTCGATGATGTGCATCTGTTCTTGATCCCACACGTGCGCGTCGAAGAACCAGGTCGAGCGATAGTTGTCGGCGAAATAGGCCTTCTCTTCCGGCGAGCGCGGGGGCACCGGCGCCAACTGATACGGATCGCCAAACATGATCACCTGCACACCGCCAAACGGCTCGTGCCGACGATGACGCACCTCGCGCAGACTGCGGTCAATCGCATCCATCACGTCGGCGTTCACCATCGAGATCTCGTCAATGATCAGCGTGTCAATGCCCTGCAGTAGCTTGCGCTTGGCGGGCGTGTGCGTGAGCTTCTGGTTACCGATGAGACCAATGGGCAAGAAGAACAACGAGTGGATGGTCGTTCCCTGCACATTGAGCGCGGCCACACCCGTCGGTGCACAAACCACCACGTTCTTCTCGGTGTTCTCAGTCAGGTGCGTTAGTAGCGTGGATTTTCCGGTGCCCGCGCGACCAGTAATAAAGAAGTGCTCGCGACCGTTTTCAATCTGTTCGAAAACCTCGCGCTGCTGCTTCGACAGCTTGACTGATTTCACGAGGCATCACCGCGCGCTCGCCGGGCGAGCATCTCGTTATATGCCTCGAGCTCGGCCTCGCCGGTGCGGTCCGCGTTGCGGTCGCGGCGCTTGGCTTTGCGCTCTTCACTGCGGCTCCACTGCACACCGATTACCAGCATGAGCACCAGGTTGGGCAGCTCACCCACGCTCCACGCGATTGCGCCACCGGTGTACTGGTCTTCCATGGGCGTCGGGCCCCAGGTGCGACCCATCGCACCATACCAATCGGCGAGCATCAGGCTGTTGTTGCTCATCAGGGTGAGACCGAAGAATGCGTGCACGGTCATCGCCATGAGCAACTGGATCACGCGGAACGGATACGACAGGCGGTTGACACCCGGGTCGACGCCGATCAGCGACTGCACGAAGAGGTAGCCGGCGAGCAAGAAGTGCACGATCATCCACTCGTGACCGATGTGGTCAACCGTGGCCCAGCGGAAAATCGGCGTGTAATAGAACAGCCACAGCGAGCCGACAAAGTTGACCGTGGCAAAGATGGGATTGGCGATGAGACGCGCGTACCAGGAATGCACCGCGATGAGAATCCACTCGCGTGCGCCGCGACTGCCGTCGTCGCGCTTGCGAATGGCGCGCATGGCCAGGGTGACCGGCGCGCCCGGCACGAGCAGAATCGGCACCATCATGCCCAGCGCCATGTGGGCGAACATGTGCGCGCTGAACAGGTAGCGTTCGTAGACGTTTACGCCACCGTTGGTGAGGTAGGCCAAGAACACAAGGCCCAGCACCCACAGCACCGTGCGGTACCAGGGCCAGCTGTCACCGCGTCGACGCAGGCGAACAACACCGGCGATGTAGAAGAAGATGCCGAACGCACAAATCAGCAACCAGACCAGGTCGATATGCCACAAGGTGAGGTAGTTGAGCAGGTTTGCTTCGGGCGGTAGCTTGTCGCCGGTGAGGATCTCTGCTGGCGTCGGCGTGCTCGGAGCAATCGCCGGCACGGGCGGAGCCGTGCGCGCGAGGGCGGCAGCCAGACCGGATGCGATGCCCATGATGACCAACTCAACCGAGGTGAACCAGGCGAATCCGCCTCGGCCGCCGTTGCGCATCCGCTTGATGGCATAGAGGCGCTGAATCGCACCGAAGACCACGAGCACAATGAGCCCGGCGACCTTAAGCAAGAGAATGGTGCCGTACGGGGTCGCGAGCCCGGCGAATGACCCGATACGAACGAACGCGCTCACCACACCAGAGGCGACAACCACCACAACCGCCACCAGCGCCAGAGTCGAATAACGCTCAGTGATGGTGACCAGTCGCTCGGGTGTCACGCGCTTGCGCAACATCACCAGCGCGATGAGACCACCGAGCCACACCGCCACGAAGACCAGGTGCAGACCGAGCGAAGTCATCGCGATGTCGTGCCCGGATGCCGCCGCCGAGTGTCCGAGCAGAGCGAGCGGAATGAGCGGCGATAGCGAGAACACCCCGACGAAGAACAGTGCGGTCTGGTTTGCCACGGTGAAGCAGAACACCGTGGTCGCTGCCGAGAGAATGATGATCCAGAGCCAGCCTTGACCCAGACCGATCTGAGTGACGAACAACGCGAGGCCGTCGCCGAAGGAGGCATCAAAGCTAAAGGGGCGTTGGCTGACATCGAGGTAGATGAACAGAAGCGAAGCTGCTGAGAGCACAGTGAGCAGGGCGGCACTCACCGCCGCAAGATCAATCGCCTTGCGATAGGCGGTCTCGCTGGCCGCGAATGCCCACAGCGCCAGGGCCAGTGCACCGACCACCACAGCGAGCGCAATGTTGACCAGGGTCTTGAGAACGGGAACCCCGTAGCGAACCAGGTCACCCGGGTCGCCGATGTCACGGGCGCTCGCGCCGCCACCGATGGCCAGGCCGATGAAGACAGCGATAAGCGCAGCCGCCACAACCAGGGCGGGAGCGCTCAAGCGCAGAATTCGGGGCACCTATCCAGCCTAAAGAATATTTCGACACGAAAACTTCGAGGGCGCACAAAGGTGCGCCTAGGTTAAACGCAGCGAGCGGGCATCCTCGTCAATTGAGGACACCCGCCCGCAAGCGTGTGTAGTAGCTAGAGACTACTTAGCAGCAGCCTTGAGCTTGCTACCAGCCGAGATCTTGACACCGTTCGATGCAGCGATCTGGATGGTGGCGCCGGTCTGCGGGTTGCGGCCGGTGCGTGCAGCACGACGGGTGCGCTCTACCGAGAAGAAGCCGGGGATGGTGACCTTGCCACCGTCTTTGCCAACCTCTTTAGCGATAACCGCGAAGAGCTCGTCGATAACGCCGTTGACCTTTGCCTGCGACAGGTCGGTCTTCGAAGCGATAGCTGCGACGACCTCAGACTTGTTGAGAGCCATAATTGTCCTCCTGGACCTAGTGATCTCTTTCGAGACCTAGTGGACGTGTGGCGGCCTTGCGGCCGTCGTAACCACCCGGGTGGGTAGCTGTGTCGAAACTATCTGCAAACCGCGTAATTCCGCGGTATTCCGCCTGGCGTGGCGTGAGCGTGTCGAAATTGGAGAAATAAACGAAAAAGGCGCCGAGGTTACCCTCGACGCCCAAATTCGTTAAGCGGTGATTACCAGCTCGACTTGGTGATACCCGGAAGTTCACCGTGGTGAGCCATGTCGCGGAAGCGAACACGCGAAACACCAAACTTGGTGAGGACACCGCGGGGGCGACCGTCGATAGCGTCACGCGAACGCACGCGGATGGGCGATGCGTTACGGGGAAGCTTCTGCAGGCCTACGCGAGCTGCTTCACGCGACTCGTCGGTGCCGTTCGGGTCAACCAGTGCCTTCTTGAGCTCGAGACGCTTTGCAGCGTAGCGCTCAACAATAACCTTGCGCTGCTCGTTACGAGCAATCTTGCTTTTCTTAGCCATGTTTAGCGCTCCTCTCGGAATTCAACGTGCTGACGGATAACCGGGTCATACTTCTTGAGCACGAGGCGGTCGGGGGTGTTACGACGGTTCTTGCGGGTTACGTAGGTGTAACCGGTGCCAGCCGTCGAACGGAGCTTGATGATGGGACGAACGTCCTGCTGCTTTGCCATTAGATCTTCTCCCCACGAGCGATGAGCTGTGCGACAACTGCGTCGATACCGCGAGCGTCAATTACCTTGATGCCCTTGGCCGACAGAGTCAGCGTGACGTTACGGCGAAGCGACGGTACGTAGTACGTCTTCTTCTGAATGTTCGGATCGAAACGACGCTTGGTACGTCGGTGCGAGTGCGAAATGTTGTGACCGAAGCCCGGAGTGGCTCCTGTCACCTGGCAGTTTGCAGCCATGGTTTCCCTTTCACTACCGCGAGTTGAAGTCCTCAACTCGCCCAAGATCTCTTGTCTGCGAAGCGGTCTTGCGACTGCCTCACTGCTGAACGAGGAATTTCGAACAGCCAAAGGTCGAGTTTACGCTACGGATGCCCCGTCGCGCCAATCGAGTGAGCTAAGCGCAGCTCGCACACACGCCAAAAACATCGACCACGTGCTGCGCCTGACTGAATCCGTGTGCTGCAGCAGTGCTTTTCGCCCAGGCCTCAACCGGTTGCGCATCAATCTCGACGGTGGCGCCGCACGCACGACAGATGAGGTGATGGTGATGATCGTCGCGCGTGCAGGCGCGATAGAGGTTCTCACCCTCGGGCGACAACAGCGAGTCGACATGCCCCTCGCCGACCATGTCGGTCAGAGCGCGATAGACGGTTGCCAAGCTAATGGTCGACCCCTCGTCACGCATGCGGGCGTAGAGGGCTTGCGCGCTGATGAATCCGTTCACCGCCGCGAGCTCGGTCACAACGGCTTCGCGCTGCCAGGTATTGCGCTTCACGAGCTCACCCGCTGAACCTGAATGATGCCGGTGTCGAGGCTTTCGGTGGGGAGCTTGGGCCTTACGTGGGCGCGGCGCTCGCGCATCCAGGCGATGCCGAAGCACACACCGAAGATGAGCGCCGAAGTGAGTGCGACGCTGGCCCCCGCGCTGATCTGAAAGTAGCGCGAAGCGAAGAGCCCGATGATTCCGGATGCGACGCCAAAGATCGGCCCGAGCCAGAGCATGCCGACCACTGACTTGGTCACCTGGCGGGCCGCCGCGGCCGGACCGGCTATGAGCGCGATTGCGAGAATCGCGCCAACCGCCGGCATCGCTGTGACAACCGTGAGGGTGGTGAGCACCAGGAGTAGCGCATCCATGACCATCGGGTCATAACCAGCGCCGCGGTAGCCATCGGGGTCGAAGATCGCGAAGAGCAACTGCTTGCCCGCGGCGAGCAAGAGCACACAGGTGACCACGAGCGCGCTGCTGACGGTCAGCGCATCGGCATAGGTCGACGACAGAATCGAGCCGAACAAAAAGCCATCAACCTGAATCGGCGCCTGCGGGTTGAGGGCCTTGATGAGAATTCCCGCGGCGAAGCCTCCGGCAAGAATCACGCCGGTAGCTGCCTGCACGCCCGGGCGCGGCAAGCGATCGATGAGGGACAGGGTGATGATGGCCAACACGCAGGCGATGATTGCGCCGAGTTGGATGTTCATGCCGATCAGCGCCGCGACCACGGCTCCCGGGAAGGTGGCGTGGGTGAGTGCTTGCGCGAACATGACGCGTCGGCGCAGCACGACGAAGACACCAACGAGGCCGCTCAGCGCACCGATGAGTGACGCGACCAAGAGCGCGCGTTCAAAGTAGGTCATTCGTGACCTCCCTTAACGCGTGGGCGGATGATTGCCCGCAAGATCAGCGAGACCACATAACCGGCAACGAACACCACGGCGATGGCAGCGCCACCGGGAATGGCCACGTCGAGACCGACCGAGACCGTGAACGCACCAACCAATCCGCACAAGGCCATGACCACGGCGAAGATGAGCGAGCCAGCGAAGATGCCGCCCAAGCCCCGCGCCCACATGCGCCCAACCGCGCCCGGAACGATGAGCACGGCGAGCACCAGCAGGTTACCGACGGCAATGGATGCCGCAACCACGACACAGGCAATCGCAACATTCAGAATGAGCGTGTTGGCGAGCTGCCCATAACCCGAGGCCTTGGCTCCGGCTTGGTCAAACGCCGAATACACCTGCCCGCGAATGGTCAGCACAATCATCGCCAACGCAGCCAGACAAATACCAACGCTGAGCCAGAGCTCCAACGGTGTGATGGTGAATAAGTGACCGAACAAGAGTTGCTCGAGTGATCCGGTGACGTGCCGCGACCGCGACACAATCACGACACCCAGCGAGAACATGGCCGTGAGAATGATCGCCACGGCAGCATCCGAGGTGATGCGGCGGTGGGTGAGCACGGTGAGGATCACCGTGGCGAGCGCAGCCGAAATTGCCGCGCCAACAAACAAGCCGCCCTGGCCAGCGAAGGCAAACCCAGCCGCGATACCCGGAAAGACCGCGTGCGTCAGACCGTCGGTCATGAACTCGAGTCCGCGTAGGTTCACGAATACGCCGATAACTCCCGCGGCCAGCGTGAGCACGCCGAGCACGATTGCGGCGCGCACCATGAAAGGCATGGTGAACGCCTGAGCGAAGATATCGAGCCAGTTCATGATGCTTAGTGTTCGTGTCCCGGAATGACGACCTTGTGCTCATCAACCTCGACCTGGACATCGCCGAAGGCCTGTTGCAGATTCTCGAGGGTGAGAACTTCATCGAGCGGGCCGAATGCCACTTGCTGACGGTTCACCAGCAGAACGCTGTCGCAGACCTCGCGGGCCAGGTCAAGATCGTGCGTGGTCACCAGAATGCCCACGCCAAACTTCTTGAGCTCGCGCAGGGTGGCAATAAGCGC
>Ga0228701_1000966_pt1 | contig 20972 bp, 15 predicted proteins | sample McNCre117_Aug_MG_2_FD_178017 | JGI IMG/M metagenome (GOLD analysis project Ga0228701, IMG submission 178017) | Freshwater microbial communities from McNutts Creek, Athens, Georgia, United States - 11-17_Aug_MG | ecosystem: Environmental > Aquatic > Freshwater > Creek | place: USA: Georgia...
GAAGCTTGATCACTTCAATGCTTGGGAATTAGACACGCGATTAGAGAAAGCGATGGACGCTTTGCGTTGCCCGCCTTCGGATGCCTTAGTAAGCACCCTTTCTGGGGGCGAAAAGCGCCGTGTAGCGCTTTGCCGCTTATTATTACAAGAGCCAGATGTCCTTTTATTGGATGAGCCAACCAACCACTTGGATGCGGAATCCGTCGATTGGTTAGAGCAACATTTACGTCAATACAAGGGTACTGTCATCGCCGTAACCCACGATCGTTATTTCTTAGATAATGTGGCAGGCTGGATTTTAGAATTAGATCGAGGCGAAGGGATTCCTTGGAAAGGAAATTACTCGTCTTGGTTAGAGCAGAAGCAAAATCGTTTAGCGCAAGAAGAGAAGACGGAATCACGTCGCCAAAAAACCTTGCAGCGTGAATTAGAATGGGTACGTATGGCCCCTAAAGCACGCCAAGCGAAGTCCAAAGCGCGTATTGGAGCCTACGAAAAACTACTTTCTGAAGAGAATAAACAGAAAGAAGACAAATTAGAATTATTCATCCCAGCAGGTCCCCGACTAGGGAATAAGGTAATTGAAGTACACGGCGTGGCTAAATCTTTTGGCGACAAATTATTGTACGAAAACTTAAGTTTCTCGCTTCCTCCAGCTGGAATCGTAGGAATTATTGGGCCAAACGGTGCCGGTAAAACCACCTTATTTAATTTGATCACTGGCAAAATCCAACCCGATGCGGGAACATTTGAGGTGGGAGAAACCGTGAAACTGGCTTATGTAGATCAGGAGCACAATCAATTAAAGGCGGATAAATCCGTGTTTGAAACGGTTTCTGATGGCAATGATTGGGTGATGTTAGGCGGAAAGCAGGCGAATGCGCGTGCCTATGTCAGCAAATTTAACTTTAACGGCGCAGATCAAGAGAAGAAAATCAGCATGCTATCTGGTGGAGAACGTAACCGCGTGCATTTAGCGATGATGTTGAAGGAAGGCGCTAACGTATTATTGCTCGATGAGCCTACGAATGATTTGGATGTCAACACCTTACGCGCACTAGAAGAAGGCCTAGAAAATTTTGCTGGTTGTGCGGTAGTCATCTCCCACGATCGTTGGTTCTTAGACCGTATTGCCACGCATATTTTAGCCTTTGAAGGAGATTCTCAAGTCGTTTGGTTTGAAGGAAACTATTCAGAATACGAAGAATCACGTAAAAAACGCTTAGGAGATACAACCCCTAAACGTATTCGTTATAAGAAATTGCAGTAAGCTATGAACTCGAGAGAAAAAATTCAGGCAGTCATTGATGAAATGGGCAAAGTGGTCATTGGCCAAGAACGCCTCATTAATCGCTTATTAGTAGGTCTTTTCACGGGCGGGCACGTCCTATTAGAAGGGGTTCCTGGCTTAGCTAAGACTTTGACTATTAATACTTTAGCTAAAATTCTCGACTTGCATTTTCACCGCATTCAATTTACCCCTGATTTATTGCCTGCGGATTTAGTGGGAACCATGATTTACAATCCGAAGAAATCGGAATTCGAGGTAAAAAAAGGACCTATTTTCGCCCAAATCATTTTAGCAGATGAGATAAACCGTGCTCCAGCGAAAGTGCAATCAGCACTGTTAGAGGCAATGGCGGAAAAGCAAGTGACGATTGGGGATACGACCTATCCTTTGGACAAACCATTCCTCGTTTTAGCAACCCAAAATCCCGTTGAGCAAGAGGGAACTTTCCCACTTCCAGAGGCACAAGTGGACCGTTTTATGCTCAAGGTATTCTTGAATTACCTGGATAAGGATCAAGAATTAGCCGTGATGCGTCAAAAATCCAACATGGATTTTAGTTACGAGCCCAAAACTATATTAAACGCTGAGGACATCGCTAAAATTCGCAAGGAAATTAACGAGATCACTATTTCTGAGACCTTAGAAAAATACATTATTGAACTTGTTTTCGCGACGAGAAATCCCGCAGAATATGGATTAACGCAAGAAGCGGGCTACATCCAATTCGGGGCATCACCCCGTGCCAGTATTCAACTGAATTTAGCGGCGAAAGTAATGGCTTATTTAGAGGGCCGTGATTATGTATTACCAGAGGATATCAAAGAAATGGCACCTGATGTACTTAATCACCGCATTATTTTAAATTATGTGGCCGAAGCAGATAACATTACGACCCTTCAAATCATCCAATCGATCTTAAGTAGCGTCGCAATTAATCGCTAATTTTTGGGTAAAAAAGACCTTATTTCTACTTTAGTAGCAAATTAGATCTTATGAAATACCTGGTCATTCTTTGCCTCTTCTTTTTCAGTTTCAACGCTGCTGAACCGATGCGCGTTTTCCTCATCGGGGATTCAACCATGGCAGATAAAGTATCCGCCGATTTTCCAGAAACAGGCTGGGGCATGCCCTTCTCCAGTTTTTTCAATGAAGCGGTAGAAGTACAAAATCACGCCTACAATGGACGAAGCACGAAAAGTTTCCGTAAGGAAGGCCGCTGGGCAAAGGTTTTCAATCAGATCAAAAAGGGAGATTATGTCCTGATTCAGTTTGGGCATAATGATGCCAAAGCCTCCGATACCAGCCGATACGCCCCCGCACAGACTGATTTTCGAGAGAACCTGGTGCGTTATGTTCGCGAAACGCGATCAAAAGGAGGTATCCCGATCTTATTAACCCCTACGCAACGCAGAAAATTTGATTCCACCGGTGTATTCATCGATCAACATGCTGATTATCCTAGCGTTGTTCGGGAAGTAGCCATGGCTGAAAAAGTGCTTTTGATTGACATTGAAAAGGAAAGCAAAAAGTATATTTCAGTTGAAGGACCTGAAGGAGCGAAAAAGATGTTTCTTCATTACCCTGCTGGAATCTTTAAAAAGTTTAGCAAAGGCGTAGCGGATGACACTCACTTCTCCCCATTTGGCGCCAAAAAAATAGCCTCTCTTGTTGCAGAAGCCCTATTGGCCTCCAATGAACACTTGCGAAGCTTTCTTAAAAAGTCTACATACGCACAGAAATTCACTTTTGAATTACCTAACGTAGCGACGACAGCATTCAAAACAGACACCTTCAATATTGTTGCCTATGGAGCAATTTCTTCTGCCCAAATACTGAATACGAAGGCAATTCAACAAGCGATCGATATCGCTGCTAAACAAGGAGGCGGTGTGGTACGAATTCCGGCTGGCTTCTTCGTCACGGGTGCCATTACCTTACGTTCAAATATCAATTTCCATTTAGACGCTGGTGCTGTCTTGCAATTCAGTTCAGATGCCGCACAATATCCCCTTTTGAAAACAAACTGGGAAGGTGTAGAGGCCATTAGAGCACAATCCCCCATTTCTGCGATAGGCGAACGTAACATTGCCATTACAGGTGCTGGTATCATTGATGGTGCTGGCGAGGCTTGGAGACCCGTAAAGAAAGGAAAATTAACCGCAGGTGAATGGGATAGACTCGTTCGCTCAGGTGGAGTTTTAGACGACAAAAAAGATACGTGGTATCCAACAGAACGCGCCTTAAAAGGATCTAAAATGGATCAGCCAGGAGTAGTAGCGGCCGGATTCACAGAGGCGAAAGCAGAAGAAATCAAAGAATTCCTTCGCCCTAACATGATTTTCCTTCGTGAATGCGAACAGGTATTATTAGCAGGGGTTACTTTCCAAAACTCCCCCGCTTGGAACATCCACCCCCTACTTTGCAAACACGTGACGGTCGAAAACATTACGGTTAAAAACCCTTGGTTCGCCCAAAACGGAGATGGAATTGACATCGAGTCATGTGAGTATGTGTCTGTTAAAAACTCTCGTTTCGATGTAGGGGATGATGGCATCTGTTTAAAATCCGGTAAAGATGCCGAAGGAAGAAAAAGAGGTCGTCCGAGTGCGCACATTATCATCGAAAATTGCGTCGTGTTCCACGGGCATGGAGGTGTCGTAGTAGGCAGCGAAATGTCTGGCGGGGTGAATGATCTATTTGTGTCCAATTGCCAGTTTCTGGGTACCGATGTAGGCTTGCGTTTCAAAACAGCCCGCGGACGTGGAGGGATAGTGGAGAACGTCTATATCCAAGACATTAGTATGAAAAACATTGCTGGTGAGGCCATCTTGTTTGACATGTATTACCAAGGAAAAGACCCAGTGGCCACTTTTGGGAATGGTAGCGAAACACCTAAAATCGAAAGTAAACCTATCGATGCAGGTACGCCACAATTCAAAAATATCTTTGTCGATCGCGTAGTGGCCCAAGGGGCTGAAACGGGCTTATTAATCCGGGGATTACCTGAAATGCCGATTCACCACATCCAGTTATCAAACCTGGACATAGAGGCAAAGCAAACTTACCGCGTCATCGAAGCCACGGATATTCAACTCTCGAATGCGCATTTCACGCAGACGGGAGAGAAAAAACCGGAATTAATAAACGTCAAACGTTGGAAACTTAACGCTCAATAATAATACTTGGATCGACTACATAACGGCCTGATTGATCTCCATACAAAGATAATCCCCCCTCAGTCGATTCAAATCGCAAGATTAATTTACCCGTTTTAGCCGCTTGTTGCCAAGCCGCTGCCGGGATCACTCCTTGCACTAAATAGCCATAGGTTCCAGCCTCATCTAGCTTATTATTACGCGCTTGGTAATGCCAAGACAAAACACCTTGATGATCGGCTGGATCATCTGCTAAGCTCGTTTGCAAAGCGACAAGCCCATTCGCACTCACTTTCAATTTTGCCGGGCTAGCATAGCTATCCGTTTGGGGGTAGGCATTTGGGTTTACTCCAGGATCAAATGTCCCTTTGCCTAACATATAGTCACCATCCATTTTCCCAGCATCATCGCGGTCTTTACCTAGCATCGGCTTTGATGAGGCTTCTATGAGAAAACGTACTTGTTTGATATCTGAAATGCCTGAAGTAGGAAATGGTATTTCGTACTCAAAATATCCAGCTCCGGCTCCATTCAATTTATGTCCTAACACACCAGCCCATTGTTTTTTAGGCCAGCTAGCAGCGCTGTAACGCTCCACTGGCACTGAAATCAATTGCCCTTTCAGCGGTTTCATATTTCCTTCCTCCACAATCAAGTGCACAAAATTACGGTGAACCACTTTTCCAGATGGATCTGACAATTGAAAGGCTAAGGTATTAATGGATTTATCCGCAGGTAACTCGATCACCAACGAATCCAAAGCCTTCACATCCCAAGGAGCATAGGTGAGCGGCAGAGTCTTCGTCCAATGATTCAACTTTTCACCCGCTGCATTCGTTCCAGTCAGTGACATTTTTAGGTTAAGTGCACCGGCATTATTGGTCATAGAAGACAAATGCAATGGAATTTTGAGTTTTTGACCGGCCTTGCCTGCCCAGGTAATTTCTTGCCCAGTAGATAAGTAAAACGGTCCATGCAAATCAAGTAAGGACATGCCGGGCACAATAGCGTTCAATCCTGTTTCTTTTTCCGTTCGGTCAAATTTATAGTAGCCATTCCACTCATTAATCACATCATGGTGTTCAGTGTACAACCATCCGGCCATTTGAGGGTGGTTTCTAAACGAATTCAGGGCCTTGTGGTAATCGAAAGTATAATCAACATCACCCGTGCTTCCTTGGTAGCCCCACACATTCCCAAACTCCGAATTGATCATGGGTTGTGCACTTTGTGCATAACCTTTTTCAAAGTTCCAGGTACTGCCGGGATACGTCTTCGAAGCATAATCTCCTACTAATTTATCCCACTCATAGCCAGCCTGGTATGCGTGCCATGAATTGATATCTGTCTCTGTATGCCCTCTACCACAGCAAACGGAATTGTCCTCGACAAGTCGAGTGGGGTCAAGCTTTTTGGCCAAATGATAGACAGAAGCCACCCATTTCTGCGTTTCCGGCGTGTAAATCGATTTATTATCCTTGTGCGTAAATAGGCCCCAAGTCTCATTAAACGTAATCCAAGAGAAAATAGCCGGATGATTGTAATCGCGTTTAATCATCTCGTGTAAAGTATACTCCGATTCCTTTTGCATCGCTGCTTCCGGATCACCCCACGAATTAGGTAGATCAGACATAACCAATAAACCTAATTTATCCGCCCAATACAACTTACGTGGCACATCTACCTTAATGTGAGTCCGAATCCCATTTAATCCAATTCGCTTACTGCGCAAGATCTCATCCTTCATGAATTGATCGGAGGGGAATGTATAAAAACCGGTGGGGTGGTAACTTTGGTCCAAAGCCAACTGAACATAAATCGGCTTATTATTCAACCCAATATAAGGAATTTTAGAGCCTGGTAAATTCACCACTGAAATCTTCCGCATTCCGAAATAACCCTTCACAACGTCATTCCCTGATTGAATGGAAAGACCGTATAAAAACGGATCTTCTATTGACCACAAATGCATCGCCTTGATCGCCATCTCCAGGCTTCCTTCCTGTTTTCCAGCCGCGATCACTAAGGAGGCCGTTTGACCGTTAGACAAGCTAACCTTAACCTCCTGTTCCTTCGAAACGGGAGCACCTAAATATACCTTAATGTGGGCCTTTTTCGCATCAATATCAGGATTTACGGCATAATGATCTATAAATTGTTGGCCTCTTGCCTCTAGATATACCGTTTGCCAAATCCCACGCGCATTTCCATATCCCTGCTTTCCATACAACGTAAACATCCGACGTTTGTCATCCACACGTACGGTAATTTCGTGCACAGACCCTGGTTTAACGCCTGCTAATTCCGCTTCTATTGGCGTATATCCACCCTGGTGTTTTCCGATTAGGACACCATCTAAAAACACCGTTGTCTCCCAATCAGAAGCACCAATATTGATAAATACACGTTTACCGGTCCAAGTAGCAGGCACCTTAATTTCTTTGCGGTACCAGGCCACATCCGCTTCATCCTTCACTTCAGAAAGCGGTGACCCCCATGGAAACGGGACTAAAATTTTCCGCGTGTAGCGGCTAGGTGCCGTGCGCGAAGAATCAAAAGTGAAGTCCCAATACCCATTTAGATTTAACCATTGCGTGCGTTCTAAGTCTGGTCTTGGGTGTTCTGGAAGTGGAGCTGTTTTTTGAGCAAGTGCACAGAAAGACAATCCTGTTAATAGGAGAAGGTAGATTTTTTTCATAGGTTTAGCTTTGTTCACCCGGGGGTGGATTTACAAATTTGGCAAAAAATCCGATATTTTTATCAAATAAGCGTAATTTTACAGCATGAGTCAATTAGAGGAATTAAAGAAAAAAATCCCCACCCAAGTAGCGGTGTTAGGAGGAGGAAGCTGGGCAACCGCTTTAGTAAAAATCCTTTCTGAAAACAATGTGAAAATTAAGTGGTGGATTCGCCGTAAATCGGACGTTGAATTTATTCGTAAATACAATCACAATCCGAGCTATTTGACTGATGTGGCAATCAACCCGCGTAAAGTGAAAACGTACAGCAAAATGGTTGATGCTTTGGCTGGCGCAGAATACATTATTTTAGCTGTGCCTGCTGCTTTTATTCCCAGTACCCTAAAGGACCTTAACAAAAAACACTTCGAAGGTAAAAAAGTAGTTTCGGCAATTAAAGGGATGATTCCGGATGAAAATCTGTTAGTAACGGATTGGATGGAACGTGCTTTCAATTTGCCATTAGGCCAAACTTGCGTCATCGCTGGACCTTGCCATGCAGAAGAGGTCGCACTAGAGAAACAATCCTATTTAACAATCGCTTCCCCTGATTTAAGTTTAGCTCAATCCTTCTCAAATCTGTTAAATAGCCGCTTTTTACAAGCCCATGCCATTCAAGATTTGTATGGGGTGGAATATTGTGCTGTCATTAAAAATATTGTGGCGATGGCCTGCGGAATTACACGCGGATTAGGTTTTGGGGATAACTTCCAAGCCGTGCTTGTGAGTAATGCGATGCAGGAAATTAAAATTTTCCTAGATGTCGTTTATCCGGAAAAAAACCGAGATTTGAATAGTTCTGGCTATTTAGGGGATTTGCTCGTGACCGCTTATTCGCAGTTTTCGAGAAATAGAACCTTTGGTAATATGATTGGTCGCGGTTATTCTGTCAAGTCCGCCCAAATCGAAATGAACATGATCGCGGAAGGCTATTATGCCGTTCGCAGTATTTACAGCATCTCGCGTCAGCACAACATTCAACTGCCCATTATTGAGGCGGTTTACAACATCGTGTATGAAAAGGCGAATCCGATGCTAGAGATGAATAAATTAAAAGGCTTCTTAAAGTAAATAAGAGCGGATTAATTCGGCTGTTTTTGCCAAAGATTCAGCCGATGGCTTCATCTTCTCCTGAGAGAAATTAATGTCTAACATGCGGTTCATGGGCACTAAATGCACATGCGCATGTGGCACCTCTAAACCGATAACTGCCACCCCTACCCTTTTGCAAGGTATCGCCTTCTTTATCGCTGGAGCAATTGTCTGCGCGAATTTCATTAAGTCCCCTAAGAGTTCTGGTTCTAAATCAAAAATGTAGTCTACCTCTTGTTTAGGAATCACGAGTACATGGCCTTCCACTAAGGGCATCACATCTAAGAATGCTAAGAAACGCTCATCTTCCTTGATTAAATGGCAAGGAATCTCCTTGTTAACTATTTTGGTAAATATCGTGCTCATCTTATTCGATTCGTCTCAAATTACATTTAGAAATAGGCTTAATAATCAAAGGTACTTTCTCTAATTTTACCGCATCTGAATCCAATCCAAAGTATTTATCCTCTGAGTGCGTGAATTGTTTCACGAAGAAGTAAGCCTTCATCACCATTCGGTCTAATAAAGGCAATTCGTTATCAAAGGACAAGAATTTCTCTAACACAACGAAGCGGAAATCTCCGATCACATTTTGTTCATTCAAGGACTTGTATCGAGAAGTAATATCCACTTCACCACGTGACACCATCTCCTCTACTACCTTACGGAAGTACAAATTAATGCGTTGCTCTACGCGGAAACCTAACTTAAAGTTTACCTTAATGATATCATCCGGTTCGATCACCGTCACTTTATAATCCATCGTATACGGATCATCCAAGGTATCCACGTGGACAAACCAATAGATATCCGCACGTTTAGGTCGTCTTTGGAAAATAGAATAAATAATCTTCGATTCAATATCCGTCACACGCCCCGCATTCGACATAAAAACTAGGTGTGTCGCATATTTAGGAATCGTTTCATCTTGACTCAAGTCCTTTAATGGCTCGATATAATCTGACAGTTTTTCGTATTCTGTCAATTTCTTTTTGATACGTGTAGCTCTGAACCAAACCCACATGATCAAAATAATAATCCCTGCGATAAATAAGGAAACGTAACCACCGTGCCAGAACTTCTGCAAATTGGCTACTAAGAATGAACCTTCTAAAGAAACATAAACGGCTAAAAACAAGAGAATCCACCACATATCTACCTTTTTGATGTGCAGGTAATAGGCCATCAAGGAAGTGGTCATCAACATCGTTAAGGTAATGGCAAGACCATACGCCGCTTCCATATTTGCGGATTCTTTAAACCATAAAACGACACCTACACAACCTAACCATAACATGATATTGATCGAAGGAACGTATAATTGTCCTTTTTGGTCAGAAGGATAAACTAAACGAACACGAGGCCAAAAGTTCAAACGAATCGCCTCCGAAATCAAGGTAAATGAACCTGAAATCAAAGCCTGCGAAGCAATGACTGCTGCCGCCGTTGCAATCATAATACCGGTGAACAAGAACTCACGAGGCAATAATTCAAAGATAGGCTTACGAATCCCCAATAAATCGCCTTCATGTGCTAGTAACCAAGCTCCTTGGCCAAAATATTGCAAAATCAAGGTAATCTTCACAAAGATCCAACTCACGCGAATGTTCTCCCTCCCGCAGTGACCTAAATCAGAATACAAGGCTTCTGCCCCTGTTGTACACAAAAATACCGCCCCTAATGTCCAAAAACCCGCACTTCCAGCCTGGTGTGTTGTCAATAAATCCCAAGCATAATAAGGAGATAATGCTCTAAAAATGGTCCAATCTTGACCGATCCACAACAAACCTGTTAAACCGAGCATGGAAAACCAAGTTAACATAATAGGTCCAAATAGTTTACCTACGACCTTGGTTCCAAAGATTTGGAAAACAAAAAGACCCGATAAAATCACAATGACTATAGGCACCGTATCCGTCACAAAAGGGGTTCCATCCTTGTGGTGCAACATCTTTAATCCCTCAATCGCAGAGGAAACGGAGATAGGGGGAGTAATGATTCCATCCGCTAAGAGTGTTGCTCCACCAATAATAGCTGGCAAAGTCAACCACTTCGCATGACGTCTCACTAATGCAAAAAGGGCAAAGATCCCGCCTTCACCCTTATTATCTGCTCGTAAAATTAAAATCACATATTTTAACGTTGTTTGCAAAGTCAACGTCCAAAAAATACAAGACAATCCTCCTAAAACGGTTAACGAATTAATGGGATTATCTCCGATGATTGATTGCATTACATACAATGGAGAAGTTCCAATGTCCCCGTAAATGATCCCCATCGCCACCAATAGCCCGGCTGCGGTGGCTTTACTTTTGTGTTTGTGTTCCATTCTTAATCTCTAGGGAGTAAAAGTCTTATCAAGCGGCTTTGTTTATCTTAAAAATTAAATGCAATTAATGCACAAAATTGTACTATTTGTATCTGTTTTCTTGACATATTTCAAGAAACGGATGCAAATATAGATTTAATTTCCTGATAATGAATATCCTTTGAAATTAATTTAGAAGGTAGGTATCGAAGGATTCTCCCGGTTCGATTTTTAAAACTCTCGCAAGCACTAAGAGGACTAATTTTCTAGAAGCCAGCCACATAGGAATTTTAGCTTCTTGCACTAATTCAGCCAAGGTTATTTTACCATGCTTACGAACAAACTCAAGCAAAAATCGCTCCACGTCTCCATAGGAAAAACTGATTCCACCATCGTTTTGGCGACGTAAAATTTGCTTCATTTCTTTACTCGCTTGAATGGTGCGGTCTTTCACCCGTACATAGCAGATTGGATGCGGATCCGTTTCGATTTGGACAAAATGCGGTTTATCCACACTTTCATAGACTTGGTATACGATAACCTCCCGTCCATTATCTAAGCGAATACGGTAAGCTCGGTACGTAAAAACCGGAAAAATATACTTTTCAATGGCTCGTTCTAATAGGAATTGCTCTTCTTCAGCGAATTTCACACCCTCTATAACTCCTGCATCACTAACGCCTATAAATAAATGCCCCCCTTCCGTATTCGCAAAGGCTACTAATTCCTTGACAATCTTCTCCGGAAACTTCACCTTCATCTTAAATTCCAATCGGGATCCTTCCCCATGGCGCACCAGATTTCGCAAATTCCGAAGATCCAATAAATTTCCTTCATCATCGCCAATGGGCCTATCCAACAAAATCTCTGATCCTATGCGCATAACACCCTTAATTTAAGAATTATTTTTTTTATTTATTAGTATAGTTATTCAATAGACAATATGTACCTTTGTAGAAATTTCTATTATGGTTCCTGAAAACCTCGAAAAAGAGCTCCTTTCCCGCACATTGACTGAACGCATTCAGTTCATCGCCGCGTATTTTGCGGGAGAAAAAATTGTTTTTTCTACTTCATTTGGCCAAGAAGATCAAGCGATTACCCAGGCAATTGCCGGTACAAAATCGAACATTGAAATCTTTACGCTTGATACAGGGCGTCAATTCCAGGAATCCTACGAATTGATGGATTTAACTATCAAAAAGTACAATATTCCCCTTCAAACTTATTTCCCAAACACAGCAGCGGTCGAAACCTTAGTGGCAGAAAAAGGATTCCATTCGTTCTACACTTCTGTAGAGAACCGAAAAGAGTGCTGTTTTGTTCGAAAAATGGAGCCTTTAAATAGAGCACTGCAAGGAGCAAAGGTTTGGATTACGGGTCTTAGAGCAGAACAATCCGAGAATAGAGCCGATATGCCCCTCATAGAATGGGATGAAAATCGTCAATTATTTAAGATCAATCCATTGATTGATTGGAGTTTTAGCCAATTAGAGAATTACTTACAAGAACATAAAATTCCCCAAAACCCCTTGCACAAAAAAGGGTTCGTTTCCATCGGGTGTGCACCGTGTACACGGGCTATTTCTGAAGGAGAACATCCAAGAGCAGGTCGTTGGTGGTGGGAGAATTCCCAAAAAGAATGTGGTTTACACGCCTAATATATGCAAACAATACAAGACAAAATCGGCCATTTCCCTCGCCAGCTAGAGTATGAATCCATTTACATCCTACGGGAAGTAGCGGCGCAATTTGAGCGTCCTGCCTTACTATTCTCGGGTGGAAAAGATTCCATTACCTTAGTTCGTTTAGCCCAAAAGGCCTTCTTCCCAGGTAAAATCCCCTTTCCATTAGTCCACATCGACACAGGGCATAATTTCCCAGAAACCATTGCATTTCGGGATTGGTTAGCAAAAGAAACGGGAGCTGAATTAATTGTACGCTATGTACAAGACTCCATCGACCAAGGAAAGGCAAAAGAAGAATCTGGAAAATACGCCTCCAGAAACGTGCTTCAAACCGTTACACTATTAGATACCATCGAAGAATTTAAATTTGATGCGTGTATTGGTGGCGCAAGACGCGATGAAGAAAAGGCAAGAGCGAAAGAACGAATTTTTTCAGTTCGCGATGATTTTGGACAATGGGATGCCAAACGCCAAAGACCCGAATTATTCGATATGCTAAACGGCCGAATTGCCGTGGGTGAAAACGTCCGCGTTTTCCCTATTTCGAACTGGACGGAATTGGATGTTTGGAACTACATCAAAGAAGAGAAAATGGAGATTCCTAGCATCTATTATTCCCATCAGCGCCAGGTAATCGAGCGTGACGGAATGTTATGGGCAGATTCTGACTTCCTTAACAAGGAGGCGGATGAAATTCCGTTCGAAGCAACGGTTCGTTTCAGAACAGTGGGCGACATGACTTGTACTGCAGCTGTTTCATCTGATGCCACGGATATCGACGTCATTATTGAGGAAATTCTTTCTGCCGAAATTTCAGAAAGAGGTGCCCGCATCGACGACAAACGTTCCGAAGCGGCCATGGAAAAAAGAAAACAACAAGGGTATTTTTAATTCAATCAGACACAAGAACACATGGATATTTTACGCATAGCTACCGCTGGTTCCGTTGATGATGGAAAAAGTACACTGATCGGTCGCTTATTATACGAGACGAATTCGATTACAAAAGATAAAATTGAGGCATTGGAAAGTGCTTCCAAACGCAAAGGACTAGACTTCTTAGATCTTTCCTTATTAACAGATGGCCTTATCGCTGAACGCGAGCAAGGAATCACCATCGACGTAGCACATATCTATTTCTCTACACCTACCCGCAAATACATCATCGCGGATACACCAGGTCACGTGGAATACACCCGCAATATGGTGACAGGCGCATCGAATGCAAAAGTATCATTGATCCTGGTAGATGCCCGTCAAGGTGTAGTAGAACAAACGGCGAGACACTTATCGATCGCTGCGATGCTTCGTATTCCTAAAGTGATTATATGTGTGAATAAGATGGACTTAGTGCAGTACCAAGAGTCCACCTTCCATGCCATCAAAGACAGTTTAAGTGAATTAGTCGCACAAACGACTTTTGCAGGACAAGAGATCAGCTACTTACCTATTTCATCTCTTTACGGACAAAACATCACGCAGAAAGCCAGCGAAATGCCTTGGTTCAGTGGCAATACCTTATTAGGCGAATTAGAAGCTTTTGAATATGCCTCTAGCCTAGCGCATGCCCCGGCTCGTTTTCCAGTTCAGTTCGTGGTAAGACCCATGACAGAAGCCTACCACGACTTCCGTGGCTATGCTGGAAAAATCAGCTCCGGAACTTTCAAGGTGGGTGATGCCATTCGCGTTTTGCCTACTGGTCAAGAAAGTACGATTGCGACCATTGAAAAATTTGAAACAAAATTAGACCAAGCGATTGCTGGCGATTCCGTGACAATTACGTTAACAACGGATGTAGATATTTCACGCGGAAACACACTTGTGTTAGCCTCTGAGGAGCATGCTCCAGCATTAAAGGATTTTTCTGCACAGATTTGCTGGTTAGATCATACTGCTTTGAACTCAGGAAAAACGTATTTATTGCAACACGGAATTAATACAACCAAGGCCAAAATCACGCAGATTACCGAGCGCCTAGACGTAGCTTCACAAACGTCTACTCAAGGTGTGGATACCTTGAAATTGAATGAGATAGGTACGATTGCCTTACGCACTGCTCAACCGATTAGCGCTGACCAATACGCGAAAAATCCGGCGAATGGAGCCTTTATCCTCATCGATGAATTCTCGAATTCAACGGTAGGCGTAGGTTTCGTAAAATAAAACTTATTGGTATTTTTTAGGGGCGTAGAGGAAACCAAAAGCCTCTGCGCCTTTTTTTGTATGTACCTCATGGTGCACATAGTGTGCCTTCATGATGCGTTTCATGTATGCAGAGCCTGCTTTGTATTTAATCTTAATGCGGCGGTGAACGATGATGTCATGAAAAATGAAATAGAAAACTCCATAGGTCGCAATCCCTAATCCGATGTAAAACAACGGCCAGTATTCCGGAATTTCGGCACCTAGAACAATCGTCAAAGTAGAGGAAATCCCAAAAACGACCGAAAACAGGTCATTTTTCTCTAATGTATCTTTGTGGTGCACATGGTGAGACTCGTGCCAGTTCCACATGATGCCGTGCATAATGTATTTATGGGTGAACCAAGCGACACCTTCCATTCCTAGAAAAGTTCCTAGCCAAATTAAAATTCCGATGAACATCATACCGTGTTTTAACCAAAATTACGGCGAATTGTTTTAATAAACCACCCTCGACCTTTGGCCTAAATCAATTATCTTTGTAGGCTTAGAATACACATATGATAGATAAGAATTACTCCCCACAGGAAATTGAACAAAAATGGTATGCCTACTGGTTAGAAAACAAGCTTTTCGCTTCGAAACCTAATCCGAATAAAGAGGCTTACACGATCGTCATTCCTCCTCCGAATGTCACTGGGGTGCTACATATGGGCCATATGTTGAACAATACGATTCAGGATATCTTGATTCGGAAAGCGCGTATGGAAGGCAAAGAGGCGTGCTGGGTTCCGGGAACAGACCACGCATCGATTGCAACAGAAGCAAAAGTTGTAGCAATGCTGAAGGAAAAAGGCATCTCTAAAGCCGATATCTCACGTGAAGAGTTCTTGAAATATGCCTTCGAATGGAAGGACAAATACGGCGGAATCATCCTCGATCAATTGAAAAAATTAGGCGCTTCTTGTGATTGGAATCGCACCCGCTTTACAATGGAACCCTCTTTATACCAAGCGGTTATAGACACATTTGTACGTTTATATAACAAAGGTTTGATTTACCGAGGTGTACGAATGGTGAACTGGGATCCGCAAGGAAAAACGGCTTTATCAGACGAAGAAGTTATTTACAAGGATGTACAGGCCAAATTATACCACATCCAATATCCCCTGGTGGATGGCAGCGGATCGGTGACGATTGCGACAACGCGACCTGAAACGATCATGGCAGATGCGGCCATTTGTGTGAATCCAGCAGATGAGCGTTATGTGCATTTGCATGGCAAAAAAGTGCGTATTCCCTTAATGGATCGTGAAATCAGCATTATTCCAGACGAATACGTGACTTTGGATTTTGGAACGGGTTGCTTAAAAGTAACGCCGGCCCACGATTTAAATGACTATGAACTAGGTCTAAAACATAAATTACCAGTCATTGATATTTTGAACGATGACGGAACCTTGAATGAAAAAGCGGTATTATTTGTAGGCGTCGATCGTTTTGAGGCACGCAAGCGTATCGTGAAGCAATTAACAGAAGAAGGGTATTTAGTCAAAACAGATGAATACAAATCGACGGTAGGAACTTCCGAAAGAACAGGAGCGGTAATCGAGCCAAAGCTGTCCTTGCAGTGGTTTATGAAGATGGAGGAGATGGCGAAACCGGCATTGGAAAACGTCATGAACGACACCATTCAATTGTATCCGGCTAAATTCAAAAACACCTACCGTTCATGGATGGAAAATGTACGCGATTGGTGTATTTCCCGTCAATTGTGGTGGGGGCAACAGATTCCTGCTTTCTACTTAGAAGATGGCACGGTGATCGTAGCTAAAGATAAAAAAGAAGCCTTGCGCATTGCAAGAGACAAATACCAATTGTATGCCTTAGTGGAGGATGATTTGACACAGGATCCGGATGTTTTGGATACTTGGTTCTCCTCTTGGTTATGGCCTATCTCCGTTTTTGATGGTATTGAAAACCCTGATAACGAGGAGATCAATTACTATTATCCGACAAACGATTTAGTGACAGGACCGGACATTTTGTTCTTCTGGGTAGCCCGTATGATTATGGCGGGATACGAATGGAGAGATGAATTGCCATTCAAAAATGTGTATTTAACAGGTATTGTTCGCGATAAGCAAGGTCGTAAGATGTCCAAATCATTAGGCAACTCGCCTGATCCTTTGGAATTGATTGAACGTTTTGGTGCAGATGGAGTTCGCTCTGGTTTATTGTTCTCTGCACCTGCTGGAAACGACCTATTATTCGATGATAAATTATGTGAACAAGGACGTAATTTCTCCAATAAGATCTGGAATGCCTTCCGCCTATTACGCGGACTGGAAGTCGTTTCAGGAGATTCATTGCCAGAACATATTTTAGCAACCCAATGGTTTGAATCAAAATTAAACCAAACCATCATCGACGTCCAAGATCACTTTAGCAAATTCCGTATTTCGGATGCGCTTTTAAGTATCTACAACCTGGTATGGGATGATTTCTGCGGTAAGTACTTAGAGATCATTAAACCGGCATACCAAAGCCCTATTCATTCGGCTACGCTAGAATCAGCACTTGGGCTATTCGATTCTTTAATGCGATTAATGCATCCGTATATGCCTTTTATTACGGAGGAAATATGGCAAGCGATCGATACAAGAACTGCGAATGCGTCCATTTGTACGGCTGAATTCCCGAAAGCGGGTAAAGTGAATGCTGCTCTCATTGCGCAATTTGATGTCTTATTCGAAGTGGTAACGAAAGTGCGTGAGATTCGTAATTCGAAGCAATTATCTCCTAAATTAGCCTTAGCGCTACATATTAAAGCGGAAAATAAGGCTGCCTATGCGCCAGTGGAAGCTATCTTAATCAAACTCGCTAATTTAGAATCCATCACCTTTGTAGCAGATGCTGTAGCAGATGCCCAAACTTTCGTTGTAAAAGCGGATCAATTCTTCGTTCCTTTAGCGAACGACGAAGATCCAGCAGTCGTAAAGGCAGAATCAGAGAAAGAATTAACTTACCTTTTAGGTTTCAAAAAATCAGTTGAAGCGAAATTAGCAAACGAGAAATTCGTAGCCAATGCTAAAGCCGATTTAGTAGAAAGAGAGAGACAGAAATTAGCAGACGCTGAAACAAAGATTCAGTCCTTACAAGAATTGCTAACTCGTTTAGGATAATGAAACAGGTATTTGCACTTTTTCTGAGCATTTTAGTCGCGGCCTGTTCTACGTCTACTGAAAAATCAAGTCCTAGTATCCAATGGGATATGAAGCGGGTAGAACGGGAGATGGCTGCGACTAAATCTGATGTAGAAATGAATGCTTTATTGACAAAATACCCTGAAATCAAGGTGGGGTATTTTGGTGCGACGACAGAAAACGCACCCTTTCTGGCTCAAGATCTATTCCGTCTGTATACAAATCCTGCCTTGCGCAAATTCTATGAGCAAAGTCAAGAAGCTTCCTTTTTTGGAGGTGATTCTTTGGAAATTGAACTCAAAGCCGCATTCACCAAGATTCAACAGGAATTCCCTGGTGTTAAAACCCCTAAAATCAGAACTGTATTTTCGGGTTTTGGCGGAGTAGGCGGCGGGGAATATACCGCACAAAACTTAGTCGTTTCTGATTCCTTAATTATCATCGGACTGGACTACTTTATGGGATCGAGAGGCTTATACAAGGCCCCTAATGTCTATGAATACCAAATGCGTCGCTTAGAGCCAAAAGCATTAGTGGCTCAAATTATCCTTCAATATTCTGCCTTTCTGATTAAACAAACTGAGAATGATGCCAGTTTATTGAGTGATATGATTTGGTATGGGAAAGGTTATGTTTTCACGAAAACCATTTTACCCTCCGTGCCTGACAGTCTCCTTTTCGGTTACACGAATCAGGAAATAGAAGAGACGAATGCATTCCAAAAACAAGTCTGGGAACATTTCATCGACCATAAATTGTTATTCACTAGCGATAAAAACATCAAAGCAAAATACCTTGATGATCGTCCTAAAACCACCGAAATCGGCCCTGCCTGCCCGGGCAGTATTGGACGTTGGCTAGGCTGGCGCATCGTAGATTCTTATTGGAAACAAAAGCCCAAAATTAGTTTGGCAAAAATTTTGACCGACCCGGAAGCGAATCGATTATTCCTCGATTCAGGCTACCGCGGCGAAGCAGATAAAAAATAAAATGGCAAAAAAACAACACGGTGATATAGGCGGAGGAGTAGATCCCAAGGATGCCGTTAAAGTCAGTAAACAAGGTCTATCTAAGGCAATCAAGATCTTTCGGTTTGTCATACCCTACAAATGGACGTTCATCGTGGGGATGATTTTCTTGTTATTATCGAACCTGACTACCCTGAGTTTCCCCTTATTGATTGGTGAGATGACCAAAGTCATCGAAGGTAAATCCGCTTATAAGATTAACGAAGTAACCTTGTTTTTCTTCACGGTCTTAATCGTTCAAGCTATTCTATCCTTCTTCCGTATCTACACATTTGCGCAGGTATCAGAAAAGGCAATGCGTGATGTTCGTCAAACCCTTTATGCCAAAATCATCACCCTTCCCATTTTCCATTTTGAAAAAAGACGTGTAGGGGAATTAATGAGCCGCATTACGTCGGATATTACGCAATTGCAAGACGTTTTATCGATCACTTTGGCAGAATTCTTTCGCCAAGTTTTCACCTTAGTAGGTGGTGTTGCGCTGATTACTTATATCTCTTGGAAATTGACCTTATTTATGTTGGCCACTTTCCCCGTTTTGGTAATTTCTGCTATTGTTTTTGGGAAGTTTATTCGAAAAATCTCCAAAAAAGCCCAAGATGAACTCGCTAACACGAACATCATTGTGGAAGAAACCTTGACATCTATCCAAGCCGTTAAAGCTTTCACAAACGAAAAATACGAAGTCGATCGCTACACCTCTTCTTTAAATAAAGTCTTAGGAGAAGCATTGAAAGCAGCGACGTTGCGTGGAGGTTTTGTGAGCTTCATTATTTTTGCCTTATTTGGTGGAATCGTAGGCGTGGTTTGGTACGGTGCTTCACTGGTCGCACAAGGCGATTTGATATTGGCAGATTTATTAACCTTCATTTTCTATACTGCCTTCATTGGAGGTTCCGTGGGTGGATTAGGAGATATCTATGCCCAATTACAGAAGACTATCGGTGCTTCAGATCGAATCCTTGAAATTTTAGGCGATCCATCGGAGATTGATTTGACGTTAGATGCCACTTCGAAGCCTGTTGCATTTGGCCAAATAAAGGTCCAAGACCTCGAATTCTCTTACCCATCTCGTCCATCCGTTCAAATCATCAAGGGGATCAATTTTACAATCGAGCCTGGACAAAAAGTAGCCATCGTAGGAACTTCCGGTACAGGAAAATCTACCTTAGCTCAACTATTGATGCGCTTTTACGAACCAAATGCAGGTTCCATTTCACTAGGAGAGCGTCCGATTCATGACATTGACATTACTGAATGGCGTAAAATGGTAGCTTTGGTACCACAAGAAGTATTACTTTTTGGAGGTAGCATTCGTGAAAATATCGCCTACGGAAAACCGGATGCAACACAAGCAGAAATTGAATCCGCCGCATCTTTAGCTTACGCCAAAGAATTCATTGAATCCTTCCCAGAAAAATGGGATACTTTAGTAGGTGAAAGAGGTGTTAAATTATCAGGTGGTCAAAGACAACGCATTGCCATTGCGCGCGCCATACTCAAAAATCCAAAGTTCTTATTACTCGATGAGGCCACCAGTGCACTCGATTCAGAATCAGAAAAATGGGTACAGTCCGCACTTGAAGAATTAATGAAAAACCGAACTAGTTTGATCATCGCGCACCGCTTATCTACTATTCGTTCGGCAGATTTAATCATTGTGATGGAGGAAGGAAAGATCGTAGAATCAGGTTCACATGAAGAATTGATGACAAAAAAGGCTGGGATTTACCAAAATATGGTCAAATTACAAACAGAACACTTAGGCTAGATGCATTCGAAATACTCCTTACAAGACTTTGGTCTACGATCCACACCCTGCAGAACACATGTACTAGCGACATTCCAAGCAGTGGATTATGCACTTAGTCAAGGAGATATCGAACAAAAACTGAGTGATCAATACGATCGAGTAACCATTTATAGAACGCTTAAAACCTTCCTTAATCAAGGATTAATTCATAAAGTACTAGATGATCATGGTGGGGCGAAATATGCCCTCTGCAAGGAGTTATGCCACCAAGGCAATCATACTCATCAACATGACCACGTGCATTTCAAATGCAATCAATGTGGCCAAACTACCTGCCTAGAAACAGTCCACATCCCCAGCATACCATTACCACAAGGTTTCAAAAAAGAAGAAAGCAACTTGCTGATTCAAGGGGTTTGTAGTAGTTGTAAATGGTAAATGGTGAATGGTGAATGGTGGATGATCCTTCGAACTGTCCACTACCGACAATCGACTGTGTGTGATTGCCTTTTAGGCAAAAAAAAAGACCCACACTATGTGCAGGTCTTTATGAATAACTTGGAGCTTACTT
>Ga0228701_1000967_pt1 | contig 20961 bp, 19 predicted proteins | sample McNCre117_Aug_MG_2_FD_178017 | JGI IMG/M metagenome (GOLD analysis project Ga0228701, IMG submission 178017) | Freshwater microbial communities from McNutts Creek, Athens, Georgia, United States - 11-17_Aug_MG | ecosystem: Environmental > Aquatic > Freshwater > Creek | place: USA: Georgia...
TCTCGATATTTTGCTCCAATTTCGTTAATTATTTTTTTTATTAATTTTTCTAACTTTATTTGATTCCATTTTATAAATGGTATAAATTGAACTAACTAGTTAAATTTAAAAGAAAAATAATATGAGTAGCGATTACTACCAAAAAGCAGAAAGACTGTTGGACATTATTCACGATTTGGCAATTTCTAATGAAGATGTTGAGATGGAAGGTTTTCCTTTTCAGGAAAAAGAGGGGGAGATCGAGTTTCATCCCGCATTAAAAGCCCAGTTGAACAAAAGTGAAAATGCAGAATTGCTAGATTGGGCGATAGAGAATATTAAAGAATTGTTTTGATGGGTGAGGTGACTTTGTCTTGTCCCCCGAATCTTAAGTAAAAACAGCAACTCAGCTATAATTTCGCTGATTATTTCAAAGACTGCCCATAGCTCAGCTGGATAGAGCACCGCCCTTCTAAGGCGTAGGTCGCACGTTCGAATCGTGCTGGGCAGGCCAAGCCTGTCTGGCTCGATGAGCGAAACCCTCAAATAAAACTCTCAAGGTAATCGATATTTTCAACTGTGCGTGATTCGGCATAACTATGTTTGAAGGTGAGTTCTACCTTGTTTTACTGTATTAATTCTTCGAGGCTATTAGCGATTCATGAAGATTCGTCTGGGATCGTGACATTTGAGTTATTAATATTAGAATTCGGTCTAGAATCCCAATTATGAAAACAATCCGAGTCCTTGAGAGAGCTGTTGCAGTTATTAGAGCTATTGACGATGGCAAGCAATCTCTGCGTGACATTCATCTTAGTACTGGGATTGATAAAGCAACGATTCTTAGAATATTGCTTACATACCAACAGGAAGGGCTTATTTATAAATCTTTGACAAGTAATTTATATCAAAGAATTCCACTGTCCGCTAAAAAGAACATCTATACAGAAAAGCAAATCATTATGGCGGTATTAGCAACGCCAATTTTGCAAGAATTACAAAAGACGATTATTTGGCCGTCTGACATTTCAGTTTTCCATAAAAATAAAATGTTGCTTTTAGAAACTACACGAAAATTTTCATCGGTTGGTTTAAATCCAAGATATACATCTGGTTTTTTAATTGATTTATTTTCATCTGCGCCTGGGAGGGCATATTTTGCAAACTGCTTAGGGTCAGAAAAGAAAAGAATAATTGATTACTATAAGAAAAACCCACCTGAGAACCCCAGATCCCAGGCTGTATTTAGAAATGAGCTAGAAAAAATTGTTGATGTAACTATAAAAGATACTTACGCATCTAGAGACCCTTATTTTGGAGGGGCTGAGGAGGATATCAGTGATTTTGATGATGGCATGGATGCTATTGCGGTCCCCATAAGAGGGGAGAAAATACTCTATGGTTCTATGTCAATTGTCTGGCCAAGAAAATATAAGTTAAAAACAAAAATTGTTTCAAGTCAGCTTAATGATCTTAAGGATGCCGCATCTAAAATAGCTTTAGCCTTTGATAAGAACTTGTAATTCCCCCCCAATTTCTTTTGTAATTTTTAGAATTTAGGGTAAACCCTCGATTAAATTCCTTAGCTAAAATTCTTATAGTTTCACCTAGTGAAACATATTCCGACTTCATAAAATTTCTTCTTTTTGCATGAAATACTCGCCCTGTAAAAATTTTTAGGGGGTCGAGAAATGAATATAAAAAACAATTTTAAGATGCGTCCAATCAGCCTATTGGTAGCAACTTTATTTGTTAGTGGGGTTGCTCATGCTGGCGAGTTCACAATGGATAACGGTATTGAGGGGCGCTGGTCTGTTAATGCTTCTGTTGGCACAAATATACGTGCGAAAGATGCGGATTCAAATTTGATAATGGCTGGTAATGGTGGTACTGGTGGAACAACTGCGACTCCACCAACTGGTCACGGTGCGCAAGATGATGGCAACTTAAATTTTAAAAAGGGTGATGCCTTTTCTACAATTGCTAAAGTCATTGGTGAGGTTGATCTTAAAAAAGATAATTATGGTTTGTTTGTTAGAGCCAAGGCATGGCATGACTATCAGTTAGCAAATAATGGTGTTTCAAATGGTAGCTCAGCAAATGGCTATCAGGCTGGAGCTAAATTAAATGATTCGAGTTTTGATGCATTATCTAAATTTTCAGGAGCTGCTTTATTGGATGCCTATGTGTCAATGGATACATATGTTGCAAATGACAAGCCTGTCACAGTTAAAGTGGGTAATCAAGTTGTCAACTGGGGGGAGAGTTTATTTATTCCAGGTATCAATCAATTCAATGCATTTGATTTATCAGCAGCTAGAAAACCAGGAACGCAGGTCAAAGAAATTCTTTTACCAATTCCGCAAATCTCATTCAACCTGGGCGTCGCCGAGAATACAAGTTTAGAAGCTTTTTACCAATTTGATTGGAAGAAAAATATTCTTGATGGTTGCGGTACTTATTGGGGCGTTGTCAATACATATAACTGCTCAGATACTGGTGCCGTAGTTGCAGCAGGTCCATTTCAATCACAGTCAAGTTATACCAATTATATTGGTGGTGCAGTTGTCGGGGGCAGGAATGCCATCATGAGCAACGGTGGTACTGTTAATGGTAGTGATTCAGGTCAATGGGGTTTAGCAGGCAGATATTTTTCACCTGAGTTATCTACTGAATTTGGTGCCTATTACGTTAACTATAACCAACGTAGCCCAATTTTAAGTATTTTATTTAATGCAAGTACCGTTCCTCATTCTGCTTATACAGAGGTAGCCCCATACAAAATAAATTATGCATGGGATTATTCAGCAAAAGACATCCAAGTTCTTGGTTTGAGTATGTCAACTAATATTGCTGGATGGTCTGTATTTGGTGAGGCTAGCTATACGAAAGATTTGCCAGTGCAAATTAATGGACCAGATTTGTTGGCTGGTGCAACAACTGGTTCTGGGCCTTTAGGTTCCTTACTTGGTACAACAAGAAACCAAAATATTTTATTTCATGGATATGGATTGTTAGATAAAAATCAGATTCAATTATCAACAGTTAAATCATTTCCAAATATCCTCGGTGCTGAAAGCTTAGGTTTTGTGGGTGAGGTGGCTTATCAGCATTGGTCAGGTATTGGTGATCCTGCAACATCTATTAGATATGGCAGAGGTTTCGTATTTGGTCAAGCTGCAACTGCTACGTTAGCTTGCGATACAACTAAGATGACGAATTGTGAAAACGATGGCTTTGCAACAAAAAATGCATGGGGATATAGAGGTCAATTTGAACTCAGCTATCCAAATTTATTTGCAGGAGTTAACTTAAAGCCACGCTTATTCTTCTCTCATGATGTGAGTGGATATTCAGCAGATGGTACTTTTGTTAAGGACCGTAAAGCATTGGGATTAGGCGCAAGATTTGATTACCTAGGTAAATATTACGCCGATCTTAGTATGAATCATTTCAACCGTAGCGCTAAATATGACATTTTCCGTGATAGAGATTTCTATTCAGCGGTTGTTGGCGTGAACTTTTAATTAATAATCACAGGAGAATTTCGTGATGTCAAAAATGAACTATAATAAAACACTAATTTTTTTAGCAATTGGATTGCTAGCAGGTGTTGCTCATGCTGAAATGACTGCTGATGAAGTGGCTCGTTTGGATAAAGATTTAACGCCGGTAGGTGCTGAGCGTGCAGCCAATAAAGACGGCAGTATTCCTGCATGGACTGGTGGCATTACAAAGGCACCACCAAACTTTGATATTAACAAAGGCTACGCTAATCCATATGCTTCTGAAAAGCCTCTCTTTGTGATTACTGGTGCTAATGCAGATCAGTACAAAGATAAATTGGCGCCAGGTCAAATCGAGTTATTAAAGCGATACCCAAGTTACAAGATTAATGTTTATCCATCGCATAGAACTTCTTCATTGCCTCAAGGTTTATATGATGCAATTAAGGCTGAAGGTCCGAAGATTAAGTTAACTGAAGGTGGTGGCTTAGCAAATCGTGATAAAAGTACAGTTCCATTTCCTGCGCCTAAGAATGGTTTAGAGGTTTTGTCTAACCATATACTGAGATATTTTGGTGATTCTTGGACAAGGTCTAATGCAGAAATTCCTGTTCAGAGTAATGGTTTATTTACGCCTGTGACTAGAACTGAAACAATGGTTTCTCCAAACGCATTAGAAGGTTCTGATCCTAATAGAGTTTTCTATTACTTGGGTAAGATCACAGGTCCATCAAGCGTTGCTGGTGAGGGTATCTTGATGCATGAGGTGATTGATTATGCAAAAGAAAGCCGCTCTACATGGGTTTATAACCCAGGTAGTCGCCGTGTTTTGAGGGCTCCTCAAATTTCTCATGACTCGCCGGGTATTGGTTCTGATGGCTTGAGAACTGTGGATGACCGATTTGGTTTCTTTGGTTCGGCAGAGCGATATAACTGGAAACTAGTTGGTAAAAAAGAAATGATTATTTCTTATAACAACTTTAAGTTAAGTGATCGTTCATTGAAATATAAAGATCTTATTCAACCAACAAATATGAACCCTGATGATATTCGCTATGAATTACATCGTGTATGGGTTGTTGAAGCAACCTTGAAGCCAGGTATGAGGCACGTTTATGCTAAGCGTACGATGTACTTTGATGAGGACTCATGGTCATTAGCTCATGCGGATCATTATGATGGTCGAGGAGAGTTATGGCGTGTTCGCGAAATGCACAATATGCCTTATTACGATGCTCAAATGACTTGGGATATTGCCCACGTAATGTATGACTTACAGGCAAGAAGATATGTTGTTACTGACCTAGTTAATGAAGAAAAGCCAATGAAGTTTGGACAAAAATATAGTCTTAATAACTTCACAACCGATGCCTTAAGGCGCCAGGGTAATTAAGAACATGGGGTGAGTTTTTCTCACCCTATCTTCTCTTTACACCAATTGCTCTAATTTTTATGCTTAAACTCAAAAGAATATTTTTTGTAATTCCATGCTATGTTTTTGGAATATTCTATGCCTCCCTATCCATGGGGAGTGTGGATTTATTAAAAACGCCCGCGCTCCAATCTATTAAATCTAGTAAAGGATTGATTCTTTCTCTTGCCAAAGCGGGCGATAGACTATTAGGGGCGGGAGAAAGAGGAATTATTGTTTATTCCGATGATCAGGGGCAGGCGTGGAATCAAGCAAAAGTTCCTGTATCTGTCACCATCACTTCAATCTTTTTTCCAACAGATAAGCAAGGTTGGGCGGTCGGTCACGACGGTGTTATCTTAGCCACTAAAGATGCCGGTGTTACATGGAAAAAGCAATTTGATGGCAATGATGCTAATAGACTCATTGAGCAAGAATTAATTTCTAGATTGAATGAAAAGAAATCTCAATTAGCTAAGTCTAATTTAAGTGCTCAGATAAAAGATCAATTAAATGCAGAGATTGACTCAATTCAGTTAGCAATTGAGGATATTAAAGCTGGTTCTGAATTTGGTCCCTCAAGACCTTTATTCGGTGTTTGGTTTAAAAATAATTTAGAGGGAATAGTTGTTGGTTCTTTCGGACAAATATTTTCAACTAAAAATGGTGGTGAAAGTTGGTCATATTTGGGAAGTAGGATTTCTAATCCAGACAATTTTCATTTTAATAATATTTCTATGTTATCCGATGGCCGGTTGGCGATTACAGCTGAACAGGGAAAAATCTGGTTGTCCAAAGATCAAGGGTTATCTTGGAATTTAACTGATACTGGGTACGAAGGATATATTTATGGTGTTATTTCATTACCCAAAGCCTCAAAACTAATTGCTTATGGATTTGCTGGAAATTTATTTCATGCAGATTTAGACGGGAAATCATGGAAACCTCTTCCAAAACTAACAAATAAATCTCTTATAAGTTCTACGGTAGATGGTAGTACGGTCATTATATTTTCAGGTGATCGTCGGCAATTAATTAGTCATGATCATGGACAAACTTTTACAGTTAGTCAGCTGCCAATGGGTAAGCCTATTGCAACAGTTTTGTCATTGTCTTCCGTTAGAAATGTTTTGATGGTGGGTGGGGTTGGTGGTGTTTCTGTTTTGAAACTTGAGTCAAAGAAATAAATCGTTATGAATAAAATAGATCATGAGTCAAACCAGTTGCAAGATGTCGATCTTCAGCATCATGCAAAACTGCATGCATTAGAAAAATTTTTCGAGGATAAGTTTGCAATATTTAGATTGCCTGCATTAATTTTATTTTTGTTAGCAACGGTTATTTTTGCTTATTTTGCATTTCAGCTGAAGCCTGATGCAAGCTTTCAGAAGATGGTTCCCTCTAACCATCCATATATCGCCAATTATTTGAAATACGAGAATGAGCTAAGGCCCTTAGGTAATGTTATTCGTATTTCAGTTGAGAATACAAAAGGAGATATTTATAACAAAGAGTTTCTTCAAACCTTAAAAGAAATTACCGATGAGGTATTTTATATACCGGGTGTTGATCGTGCTGGTTTGAAGTCGGTATGGACGCCCAATGTTATATGGGTTGAGGTGGTTGAAGATGGCCTCATGACTGGTCAAATTGTTCCGCAAAATTTTGATGGTTCGCGAGAAAAAATTGATGAAATAAAAACAAATATTTCTAGAGCGGGGATTGTTGGTACTTTAGTTGCTAATAATCATCGCTCGGCAGTTATATTGGCCCCCTTACTAGAGTCGGATCCTCAAACAGGCGAGAAACTTGATTACAGCAAATTATCTAATAGACTTGAAGAGCTTGTTAGAAATAAATATCAAAAAGATGATACTAAGATTCACATTATTGGATTTGCTAAAGTTGTTGGCGATTTAATTGAAGGTGCGCAGGCTATCGCATTATTTTTTGCCGCCACTTTCATTCTAACTATCCTTGTTCTATTGTTTTACTCTAGATGTTGGCGTAGTACATTCGCAACCATTTTCTGTTGTAGTTTGGCAGTTATTTGGCAGTTAGGCATTGTTAGTATGCTGGGATTCGGTCTAGATCCTTACTCAATACTTGTACCATTTTTAACTTTTGCGATTGGTGTGAGTCATGCGGTGCAAAATATTAGCACTATGGCCTCTGAACGAGTTGCCGGTAAGACAGCTATTGAGTCGGCAATTTCAACTTTTAGGGTGCTATTTATTCCTGGCACCATTGCTTTGTTGTGTGATGCTGTTGGATTTTCTACTCTTTTGGTCATTGATATTGGTGTAATTCGCGAGTTGGCGATTGGTGCCAGTGTTGGCGTGGCGGTCATTATCTTTACCAAGATGTTTTTATTACCTATATTGATGTCTTATTTAGATGTTAGTCCCGCAGGTATTCGTAGGCAACAACAACGAATGTCTGGCTCTTATGGGTGGGCAAAGGGTATATCTAGATTTGCTGAACCAAAAATGGCTTGGTGGGCCGTTGGATTATCTGCAATTATCTTTATGGTCGGTTTTATGATTAGCCGAGATCTCAAGATAGGAGATCTAGATCCAGGTGCTTCCGAGCTAAGGGTCGAGTCGAGGTATAACTTAGATAACTCTTTTATTGCTTCTAACTACTCAACTAGTTCTGATGTTTTTGTTGTGATGGTTAAAGCTCAACCTGGTGAGTGTGGTTCCTATCCTGTTGGTGCGGCTGTTGACATGCTTCAATGGGAACTCGAGAGCTTGCCTGGGGTCGAGTCAACTGCCTCTTTATTTACAACAATGAAGAAAATATTAGCTGGTCAAAGTGGAGGAGATTTGCGATGGCAAGCTATTTCACGTAATAGATTTAGTACCAATTCTGCTCACCGGATGGTCCCAGCTGAATTCTTTAATGGCGATTGCTCTATGTTGCCTTTGATTGTTTTCTTGAAAGACCATAAGGCTGAGACATTAACTTCTGTTGTTAATACAGTAGAAGCATTTGCGGCAAAAAATAATACAAAAGATGTTCAATTTCAGTTAGCCGCTGGAAGTGCTGGAATTGAAGCCGCTACAAATATTGTTATTAAAGAATCTGAGCGTCTGATGTTATTCCTTGTCTATGGAATTGTTGGGCTATTGGTTTTATGGGAGTTTAAATCTTGGAGGATTACTCTTTGCATTATGGTTCCACTTTACATAACTTCAGTTTTATGTGAAGGGATTATGGCTAAGCTTGGTTTAGGGGTTAAGGTGGCTACTTTACCGGTAATTGCCTTAGGTATTGGGATTGGAGTTGATTATGGTATTTATATCTACAACAAACTTGAATATTTTTTAGAACGTGGCTTATCTCTGAAAGATGCCTACTTCGAAACTTTAAAAACTACTGGCGTAGCAGTTGCACTTACTGGTGTGATGTTGGCATTGGGTGTGTCAACTTGGATATTCTCAGATATTAAGTTCCAAGCCGATATGGGGCTATTACTAACATTTATGTTTTTATGGAATATGTTTGGTGCTGTAGTGATGATTCCAGCTCTTTCAGCTTTAATTGTTAAGCCTAATAAGCATCATTAATTAATCTAATTAGATAAAAAGTCTCCTTAACATCCCCGTTATGTCTTTTATGGCTAGCGGGGATTTTTTGTTTTTCCTTCAAACTTAGGTATATTTAAAGCCTATCAATTTAATTGTTATTGGCTTTTTCTTTCATGAATCTATTTCGGCTTCTATTGGGGATGATATTTTTAGCGGCTTTTCCTGTTTATGCAGGAGAGTGGCCAGAGAAACCTATTAGATTAATTGTTCCTCATAGTGCAGGATCCCCGCCAGATATTGTGGCGAGATTTGTTGGTTATGAGATGTCAAAAAGCCTGGGGCAGCCTGTATATATAGAAAATAAAGTGGGTGCTGCTGGAGTTGTCGGTTTGAATGATTTGATGAGGCAGCCAACCGATGGCTACACCATCTATTGCATGTCAATGACTCTTGTAACAGCTCCTCATTTTGTATCTTCTGTAAAACTAAATTTTTTGAATGAAATTGAGCCAGTTGGCCAAACTAATTGGACTCATAGTGTTTTAGTCGCGGGTAATCAACTGCCCGCTAAAAATTTAAGAGAGCTTATTGAGCTTTTGAAATCCAAAAAAGAGGGGTTAAATTATGGTTCTGGGGGGCTTGGTTCCCCAGCACATTTATTTGCTGAATTATTAAAGAATCAGTTTAATGTCCCTGTTAATCATGTCCCTTATGCACAATTTAGTCAGGTTATTCCAGATTTAATTAATGGCAGGGTGGATTTCATGTTCATGTCTGCTAATGTTGCAATTCCCTATATCCAAGGCGGTAAATTAAAGGCGCTTGGTGTGGTTTCTAGGGAGCGCTTAAGTGCTATTCCTAAAGTACCTAGTCTTTTTGAGCAAGGGTTCCAGAATTTCGAGGCAAGAAGCTGGGAGGGAATTGTTGTAAAGGCTGGCGTATCAAAAAATATTGTGATTAGGTTGAATTATGAAATCAATAAAGCCTTGGATTCACCAGATTTGAGGCAGAGATTTATTGACTTGGGGATGTTGCCAGCTAAATCAACACCTGAAGAATTTAAGGACTTAATTAGGGCGGATTCTTTGAGGTGGAATGCTTTGATTGAGAGATCTCATTTGGGTAAAAACACCCGCTAAATTACTCAATATTTCACTCAGTGAAATATATTTTGATCCCAGCTTTTTAGACCTTTCCTCATGAAATACTCCAATCAAATTCTTTAATTTGATAAGCGTTCATTCGATCGCAATTTGGAAATATTATGAAGAAAAATAAATTATCAATTCTTTTAAGCGGCTTACTGATTTTTTCAAGTGCATATGCATTGGCCGATTCGAATGTAAAAAAGCCAAATATATTAGTTATTTTGGCTGATGACTTGGGGTATTCTGATATTGGGTCATTTGGAGGAGAAATTGCTACTCCAAACTTAGATCGATTAGCAAAGTCAGGCATTCAGATGACCAGTTTTTATGCCTCTCCATTTTGCTCCCCAACAAGAGCCATGTTGATGTCTGGTGTGGATAATCATTCTGCTGGCTATGGAAATATGGGGGAATTATTAAACCCAATTCAAAAAGGTCATCCAGGCTATGAAGGATATTTAAGTAAGAACGTTGTGGCATTCCCAGAGCTATTAAAGCAAGGTGGATACCACACATATATGGTGGGTAAGTGGCATTTGGGTATTACGGAGGAGTTGAGTCCGGCTACAAGAGGTTTTGAAAATTCTTATGCTTTAGTGCAAGGCGGCGCTTCCCATTTTGACCAAACAGGCATCATTACGTATGACGCTAAAAAAACACCTGTGGCTATTTATCGTGAAGATGGAAAAGCAGTTAATCTTCCTAAAGAGAATTTTTATTCTAGTGATTTTTTTGCCTCAAAAACTATTGAATATATAGATAAAAATAAAGGCGATGGGAAGCCATTTTTTAGTTATTTGGCTTTTACTGCGCCACATTGGCCATTACAAGCCCCTGATGAGTTAATTAAAAAGTATGAAAAAACTTATGAGGTTGGATATAACAAGATTCGTGATGAGCGAATAAAAAAGATGAAATCTCTTGGGATCATTCCAAAGGATATGATTGCTGACAGTGGAAATGGTGTTTGGCCTGAATGGTCTAAGTTGAGCCCAGAGGTAAGGAAGCAAGAGTCAAAAAGAATGGCTGTATATGCAGCAATGGTTGACTCAATGGACGCTAATATTGGTAGAGTTATTGATCACTTGAAAAAGATAGGTGAATATGACAATACATTTATCTTTTTCATGTCGGATAACGGAGCTGAAGGCAATACTGTTCTAGATGAAGGCCAAACTCGAACTTGGGCTAGATTAACGCGTGACAACAGCCTTGAAAATATTGGCAAGAAGACATCTTTTATTGAGTACGGTCCAAGGTGGGCTCATGTTGGAGCTACTCCCTTTAAGATGTACAAGGCATTTCAATATGAAGGCGGTATTTCTGTGCCGGCAATTATTGTTCCGCCTAAATCGCTGCATGGAAAAAATGGAGTGCTTAAGAGTGATTTTGCTCATGTGACGGATATTGCGCCTACGGTACTGGAGTTAGCTGGTGTTTCACATCCCGGAGATACTTATGAGGGAAGAAAGATAGCTCCTTTAGAGGGGAAATCCATGATTTCCTATTTATCGGGGGCTACTGATTCCCTACATGGCAAAGATCATATAACTGCTTGGGAGTTGGGTGGTAGGAAGGCTGTTCGAAAAGGTGATTGGAAGCTTGTTTACAGTAATGCCCCTTGGGGTAGTGGGGCTTGGGAGTTATACGATTTATCTAAAGATCGAAGTGAGCAGCAGGATTTATCTAAAAAATACCCGCAAAAGGTTGATGAGTTGTTGGTCGCCTATAAGGACTATGTTAATAAGCATCAGATTGTTGATGCCCCAGGTATAGCAAATCGCCCGGGATACTCTAATACGGTTAATTATTTCGATGATGTTAAGAATGAAGTAGTTGATAGACCAACTAGTTTTTATGATCCATTAAATACAAAATTAGAAAAATAGTATTAGCATTCATGATCTCAAAATATAGATTTCCAATGCTTGTTGCTCTGGTTGCGAGCATGTCTTTGGTTTTTGGATTTTTATTGTCACCTAAAAAGCTAAACGCGCAAAACTATTTTTATAGCAATCAAAGACTTTGCCAGCTCTATAAAGGTCTCCCTTCGGACTCTGATGAATTAGTTTTTATTCATGGAGGGGGTTTTGTCATGGGCTCAAATACTGCATATCAAGAGGAAGCACCTGCGCACAAAGAGCAGGTGAATGATTTTTGGATATCGAAGCACAATGTGACTAATGCACAATTCTCACAGTTTGTAGCCGCTACGGGTTATATAACTCGCGCTGAAAAAGGTGTGCCTACTATAAGCGGTCAGTCTAGAAAAGGCTCTGCTGTTTTTTTTCAGCCAAATTCTGGGAATTCTGGTTACTGGAAATTTACTGATGGTGCTAATTGGAGGCATCCGGAAGGGCTGAATAGCAATATTGAAGGGAAAGATAATTTTCCTGTTGTTCATGTTACTTATGAAGATGCTTTAGCTTATGCAAATTGGAAAGGACATGATTTGCCCACTGAGGAGCAGTGGGAGTACGCTGCAAGGGGTGGTTTGAGTGAGCAGCAATATGTATGGGGTAAAGAGCTTAACCCTGAAGGGCGTCATCTTGCTAATACTTGGCAGGGAGAATTTCCTAAGATCAATTTGGTTTTAGATGGGCACTCTGGGGTGAGTCCTGTGGGCTGTTTTTCGCCGAATAATTTTGGATTATTTGATATGGCTGGCAATGTTTGGCAAATTACCAAAAGTGTATATGTGCCTTACCACTCTACACGAAAGCTTGTTTTGAATCATTCAGAAGTTTTGGAAGGTAAAACACAAGACTTATCTCTTTTGGTAATTAAAGGGGGGTCACATTTGTGCGCACCCAATTACTGTATGAGGTACAGGCCATCTGCTAGGCAGCCTCAAGATCAGATGCTAGGTACATCTCATGTGGGATTTAGAACGATCATTAATATCAAAAAGAGTGCTTAAGTTGTCAATAGTATGAATACATATGCACCGTTAAATCAGGTTATAAATATTGGTGTTGAAAGCGAGTTATTCGGGAAGTCACCATCAACGCAAGTAAACTTCATCTGTGAAAATTTAAAAGACTATATGGCAAAAGGCTTATTGCCTGTTAACTCGAAGTTAAATCTTCAAACTTTAAAAAAGAAATATGCTGTTAGTACAGGTGTTATTCAATCTGCTATCGCTAACTTAATAGATTCTCGCTATGCCTATAAGGGGAGTAAAGGGATTTTTGTTGCTGGACTGTCACGCGAAGAGTTGCGGGAAATACTAAATCTGAGGCTTATTCTTGAAAAAGAGGCTATTAAAGTAGCTATTGAGAATGGTGATGATGATTGGGAGTCCGATATTGTTAGGATTTGCTATAGACTGTCTAAAGTAGAGGATAAGATTCTTTCTGATGGAGTTGATAGCGATATTCATTTTTTAAAGGAGTGGAATGGTCTTTATAAAGACTTTCACTTGAAACTATCTTTATCTTCTAAATTAGACATATCAGTTAAATTTATTGAAATTTTATATGGGCAATCTGAAAAATATTTTCTAGCTAGTTTATTAAGGCATGAATTATCTTTGAAAGATATATCTGGCCATCATGAATCTTTGAAAAATGCTGTATTAGCGAGGGATATTAAAGAGGCTAGTTTGATATTGACTAATCATTTAAGGAAAATCTATCAAGTTCTTGAAGGATATATTGATGTGGGTCATCTAAATTAGTTAATTCGAAATCAAATATGCTCACGCTCTCTCAAATACTCACTTTCCTAATTGCTGCCATCGTTCTTACAATAAGCCCAGGCCCTGATAATTTAATGGTTCTTGGTATTTCTCTGTCAAAAGGGCGGCGCCAAGGGATTATTTTTGGGCTTGGTTGTGCTTTGGGGTGTTTGAGTCACACTTTAATGGCAATTGTAGGAATTAGTGCTCTTATTATTTCTTCCCCTAATGCCTTTGCTATTCTGAAGTTCTTTGGGGGCGCATATTTGATTTATTTAGGTATTCAAATATTTTTAACTCAAAAAAATGTAGCCACAAATACTCAAGATTCCTTGCATAATGGATCTGTTTCTATAATTTTTGTTAAGGGGTTATTAGCTAGTTCTATTAATCCCAAAGTTTTTTTATTTTTCGTTTCGTTTCTTCCGCAGTTTGTGGTGCCTCTTCAGGGAAATGTGCCTCTTCAGCTTGCTATGCTTAGTGTTATTTTTATCGCGCAAGCAATTTTTATATTCAGTCTTGTTGGATATTTCTCGGGTTCAATTGGTGATGTTCTTAGGCGTAGCCGAAAGATAAATTTATGGTTAGACAGAATTAGTGGAGGCATTCTAGTCTTGCTTGGTATTCGGATATGGGTTAATTGATAACCTAATCTTAGGGGCGGTAGATGCTGACTCCAGATAAATCTAGGGATAGATTAGGCAGGCAGAGTTAGAAGGTTGGGAATATGTTCATCTAACCAATCATCGAGTGTATTTAAAACATCTTTGAATGAACTTCCAAATTCAGTTAAAGAATATTCAACTTTAGGCGGGATGGTTTTAAAGTCATGTCTTGCTACAAGGCCATTTATTTCTAGACGACGAATGGTTTGCGTCAGCATCTTTTGTGAAATGCCTTCAATTTCATTCATTAGCTCCCCATTTCTTCGGGAGTTATTTGCTAAAGCATGCAATACCAATAGAGCCCATTTATCCCCAATTAATTCAATGAAGCGTCTGGATGGACATGCTTTAAAGCAGGGATTTGTTTTTCGCTTGGCCGTCATAAAAACTCCTATAGTAACCAAAAGGTTAGTACTTTACTTTTATAAAGTATAACCATACTATAGCTTCGTTGAGCAAATGCTTAAGGCAATATTTTCTTTTAAAGGTAATTTATGATTCGTGCGAAATTAATACTTAAACCAATGGTGCTTTCTCTGTTGTTGGCATCTTCTGTAGCCACGGCGCAATCCAAAGACCAAGATTCATATTTTTTATTGGGTGAGACAGCTGTTGGCAAGGCTATTAAAGAAGCTACAGGGGCAACTATTTTTGGTTTGGCTCAAGTTGGTTACTCAAGAAATGATGTGACAAGTTCATCAGATAAAAATAAATCAAGATCTAACACGATTGCAGGCCCTTCAGATGAGGGCGCTCAATTCAATGGCATGATTCTTGGGATTGAAAAATTACCTGAAGCCAATTTCTTGCCTCGAATCACGCCTTTGCCAGGGCCAATGTCTGAGCAATACTCTTGGGGCTTCCGCGCAGATTTGCACTATGGTCGAGATGCTTTGATGTCTGCTGCTAATGGTATTGAAAATACATGGCATATGAACCAAGGCGCTGCAGGTATTCCACCTAATGCTAATCACATGAATTACTTTTCAGTGCCAATGATTTATGCCCAGGCCTATGCACCTATTGGATTAGGTACGGCTGTAACGATAGGTCGATATGGCGTTAATTTAGGCTATGAGATTCCTCCATCATGGAGGCAGGCGCCTAATTTCTTTTATTCAAGAACATATGCCCTTGTTTCACAAATTGACCAAATCATCGGCGCACAAATTTCTACTAACTTAATGCGTAATCAGTACGGCATGATTTTGGGTGAATTTGGTTTTGGTAAAGGTTATCAAGTTGGACGTGATAACAATAACAACAATAATGTTTATGGAGTTATTCGTTGGAGAAGTAATGATATGTCTAAGTTTGTTAGCTATAGCCTGATCACAGGTGATGAACAGACGGATGCAAGCAATGCTAATCCAATGACTTGGTATCCTAATCATCCCATCGTGGCTTCTACAGGGCAGAATAGACAACACCATTCTTTAGTGGCAGGTTTTATGGCAACCAATAAGCTGAAGCTTGCTGGTGAAGTTTTATACGGAAAGCAGAATGGTTCTGGCGATGCTCGCTATATCGTTACACCAGACCCTTCAACTTGGAGAGCATTCACTGGAGCAACATATAAAGGGGTAAATGCTCATGCTGTCTATAAAGTCTCTGAAACTCTGAGATATGGCTTGCGTTATGAAATTTTCAAAGATCCTCAAGGGTTTGCTTTAACTCCATTGGGTACGCCAGGTGCGACAGTCCAAGCTATTACTTTTGGTGCCAATATTGATTTAAATAAAAATTTAGTTATCAGGCCTGAAATTAGACATGATTGGGCAAGAACAACCAATGGCTCAGATAAATTCTTTGGTAATGTGCCGCACGTTGGCCCATCAACTGCAACAGACAATAAACAAACAACTATCTCAGCGGACCTATTGTTTTATTTTTAATGTTAATTTAAAAAATATAGCCCACTTCGGTGGGCTTTTTTATTATCAAAAATTAATTGAGTCATCACCGGTCATAGCTAGCCCCTAGCTAAATACTGTTAGGATATAAGCAATATTTTATGCATCATAAGAGGGATGAAAGATGTCATTAATCAATAAGCCTGTATTACTTGTTACTGGTGGAGCTCGAGGGATTGGTGCTGCTATTGTGCGGCAGGCGGCTCAAGAAGGTTATGCAGTTGCCATTAATTATCACCATGGTGCCGATGAGGCTAATGATTTAGTTAAAACCATTAATAGCCAAGGTGGACATGCTTTAGCTATACAGGGTGATGTTAGTAAAGAAGATGATGTATTGAGAATATTTAAAACCGTAGATGATCGCTTAGGTTCTTTAACAGCGCTTGTTAATAATGCGGGGGTTATTGATAAAAAATCTAGTGTTGCCGATATGAGTTTTGATCGATTACAGCGGATGTTTGCAATCAATGTTATTGGTAGTTTTATGTGTTCTCGCCAAGCGGTGTTGCACATGTCAACGAAATTTGGTGGGGCTGGTGGGGTAATTGTGAATATCTCATCTCGAGCCTCTCGTCTTGGATCGCCAGATCAGTATGTTGATTACGCAGCATCTAAGGCGGCTATTGATACTCTCACAATTGGATTATCTAAAGAAGTTGCTGATGAAGGCATTCGCGTCAATGCAGTTGCGCCTGGGATTATTGATACAGAAATTCATGCTAGTGGAGGGGAGCCTGACCGTGCTAAACAGGCTGGTCCTGCTATTCCCATGGGGAGGGCAGGAACTGCTGATGAAGTGGCTGATGCAGTAATCTGGCTCTTATCAGCGCAATCGTCTTATGTCACAGGATCTTGTATTGATGTAAGTGGTGGCAGATAACATTCAAAAATAATGAATTTGAATACTCGACATTATTCTAATAAAAATTAAATAGATAATTTACTAAGATTATTATTTTTAGAACTTAATTTCGCCATAATTCGCATCCGTGACTCGCAAACACGTGCAATTAAAATAGCTCGATATCTTTCGCGTTGTAATTTTTCAATAAAGAAAATGCCAATTCCAAAAAGACAGCTATATATAAGAATATAAAGTACATCCATTGGGTTCTGAAGGTCAAAGCTATTGTAGGGCGGTATAAAGAAATAATAGGCTAATACCATTCCGGCAATGCTACTAAGGGCGGCAGGTTTCCAGCCAAACTTGAATGAAATAATTAATGTATTCAATAAAAAGAAGAGTGTTGGAAAGTTCGTGCCTAGAAATGGGTGCAATGAATAACGCACTAAAAAAGCCAACATGGTTCCAATAGTCATATATACATAAGCTGAAGCTGTATAGGGAACCCAAGCGCGCGCATTTAAGATTTGCATTTGTATTACACTCCTTCTAAGGAGACCTGATAATTTAAATATATGACTAATCAATTAAATAGTCTTTGCGAGAAGTTTACTCTAGGTGAAACACGTCAAGCGGTAATTTTTTTACCTGGTTTGTGTGGCACAGCCCTAGAGCTTGGCTCTATTCCTAAAATGATTGAGCGTCTTGGTCATACGACCTGCGTCCCAAAAATTCAGGGGTTTTATGCTCAAACTGGTATTGAGCCCTATGAAGAGTGGTTGGCTCAGTTAAATGTCGTTGTTGATTTGCTCTTGGAAACACATGATAGCGTGGCATTGGTTGGTTTAAGTATGGGGGCTACCCTGGCTTTAGCTTATGAAGCGCAATACAAAAAATGTGAAGCCGTCGTGGCTCTTTCTCCGGTCTTGGCTTATGACGGATGGAATGTTGCTTGGTATCAGCCGTTGCTTCATTTGGTGTTCATGCTAGGCATTAAAAATTGGTACTACAAAGAATCTGAGCCTTATGGTTTGCGCAATCTTGAAATTCGTCGTCGAGTAGCGAAGCAGGTTAAAGAGCAAGAAACAACTGAAGTTGGTTCAGCATCTTTATCGGCTAAACATTTATATCAAGGTTTGCGTTTAATAGATTTTGCGAAATCAATCATTAATGAATTTGAATCTGATCTGTTAATTGTCATTGCTGTTGATGATGATGTTGTTGCGCCGTCTAGTGTGGAGTGGCTTTATAGTACGGTTAAATCAAAAGTTCGTGAGCTTGTCTGGCTTGGTAACTCTTACCATATTGTTACTTTAGACAATGAGCGAGAAGTTGTTGTTAATGAGTCTGTTGAGTTTCTAGAGTTAGCATTTAACAAACGTAGAAATATTGATGTTTATAGTGAAGAGGTTAAGCAACTCATTATTCGTGACCGAATAGCTGATTAAATATTGATCTTCAGATTTTTTGAGTTTATTTAAAACGATAGACTAAAGAAGTAAATACCGTATCTTGGAAAGAGCGCGTTAAGACTGGACTGCGGTTTGATTCAGATCCTAGCCATTTTCTTTTGCCATAAAAATTCAGATACCAGTTATCAACTAAACCTACTTCTAATAAAATGCCGGCATAAGGGTTGTTAGATGCTGTGGTTTGGAATGGGGTATATCCAGTTTGTTGTGCTTGTTCTGAGTTAATTCCAAAGTAATAATTAGCATATGACTTAGATTGTCGTTCTAGACCAAGTTGGGGGTAGAGAGTAACTCTATTTGAAAGTGTTAATTCACCGAAATAACTTGCATCATATAAGTAGCCTTTACTTGGGCCAAAATCATGATACGCATTGATGGAAACCACGCCTAGAGGTGTTTCTTGAAAAGTGCCAACGCCAATAGGCACTTGATACCCTTTAGAAATAGTTTTCCCATTGATGGTGGATTTAATTTTGTAAGAATCAGGATCTATTTTTCCGACCAATTCTAAGTAGCCAAATCCGATTGGAATTGTTTTAAATGCTAATTGGTCGATGCGCATGGCAAATCGTTGGTAATCAAAAAAACCATAAGGCAATACAACCGATTGCATGCTGGAGTCACCAATATTAAGTCGGTTGCTATAAATCGCGCCGCCAATATCTCCCACAACTCGATCAGGTAGTGAATTATTGGAAGTGTTTTTTTCCGTATCCGCCGCAAAAGTTGCAGATATATTTAGTGATAAAACGACCAGTAATAGAATAGATTTCAAGAAAGAGTGCATTTGTTCAATATAGCATAGGAGCTAATTTGGGGGAGCCGGAGTAAACTCAAGTTCTATGAAAAAAATTGCCCAATTTCTTTTATTAAGTTTTCTTTTTTCGCAAACCATGGTCATGGCCCAAAGTCCAGATCGAGTGATTGGGGTTTGGAAAACGGTTGATGAAAAAACCAATCAACCCTCATCATTAATTAGGATTGATGAGCACAATGGGGAGTTAATTGGGACAGTTTTGGAATTAATTCCTCAACCCGGCGAGATATTGGTCACTCATTGCAATTTATGTAAAGATGACCGCAAAGGTAAGCCCATTGTTGGGATGATTGTTATGAAGGGACTTAAAAAAGACAAGCCTGGTTATTGGTCTGGGGGTGAAATCTTAGATCCAGAAGAGGGTGATATCTACAAGGTAAAAATAGCTACCGATGATGGAAAGGTATTACGGGTTCGTGGCTATATTGGTTTTTCTCTTATTGGAAGAACCCAAGTGTGGGTACGTTAACCTTTGCAGTTATGGCTTAACAATTGCCCATTCCACTTCAAGTCTTGGGCCATCTTTTTTACTTGTCCAACGAATAGAGTCATGTCCTTTGACGGAAGCTTTGGCTATTAATTGCTCTACTTCTGGAGAAGTTGATTCTCCACCTCTATGTCGGCCATGGTAATCGCTTTTCTTATTGCGGCTAGCAACTACCATTAAGACTGGTTTTTCTCCAGGCTTTAACCAAGGAGATTCAATATCGCTAGCATTGACCCATACTTGAGTTTCTCTACCGAGATTGGGGCCGTGGATCACAATATTCCCAGTTGTCCAAATATCTCCAGCGATAATCGTTAAAGGCGCGCCCTGAGTTAGTTCAGGGTGCTCTGCCCAGTGCCGGTATATATGATCAGATAGTTCCTTGCCTGGGTAATTAGCTCGGGTAGTGCGTCCAACCGCATCGGCAATTGTTTCAGTAAATAAGGCATATCCAGCTGCAGAAACTAAATGTATTACCAGAATGCTTCTAACAAATAATTTTTTGTCCAAAGTTTGGCCAATGAGCATCCATGCAAACATGCCAATCGTGAGGTAAAAAGTCACAGCCCATTTGGGCTCCAAATTTAGATTAAATAGCCCGCCTAACACTAAGGTGATTAAAGTTGGCCCCAGGGTTGTTAGCCATAAAAAACTCTTGTCTTCTTTATGGAGGCTTGACCACCAACTTGTTTGGTTCTTCGGTGGTGCGGATCGTTTAGAGAGGCGATGAATGACAAACAAAGCAATTAGGATAGGGGAGATCCGATACACCTGTGTCATGAAAAATTCTGAAAAAATTCTCCATAAATTAGTTGTTAGGCTGTCATGGTTGGTGGTGGAGTTCAATGCATACTGAATGGGTCCAGCGTTTTTTGAAGCTTCTTCAATGACCCAAGCTAAATGAGGTGCAAAGATGAGAAGGGCAGTTAGGGCTGATATTAAAAATCCGAGCCATGTGCGTGAATTCTTCCAACGTTTCGCCCACACAAAATGAATGGTCAGGGTCAGGATTTGTATGGCGGCGCTATATTTAGCTAATAAAGCTAATCCAGTGAAAATACCAAGCACAACCCAGGATACGTAAGCATCCTTTGGGCGATTATCAGTTTCAGCGATCCATGCTTTGTAATAAAAAAACAGCATGGCTGATACAGACCATAGTTGAGCGTTATTGTGATTAAAGTCTGAGCCACGGATGGTGTAATAAATAATTAATGAAGACGCTAAAACCGCTACAAGAGGAGCATATTCTGGAAGTGGTCTTGTGGCTCGCGCTGCTATTTCTTTAAAAAGGAGGTAGCTAAATATGGCTGATATGAACACACAAAGATACCCAATAAAAAAAGATAGAGTCATTGATTTACCAAAAATCAATGTTGCTGGGTATAAAAGCCAAGTTGGTAATGGCGGGTGTTTTTGATAGCCTAGTTCAAATGAATTAGCCCAAACTAGTTCTTCCACGTTGTCCCAATCTGGCGATTGGTGGCTTAAGATCTTCGCTATT
>Ga0228701_1000969_pt1 | contig 20939 bp, 25 predicted proteins | sample McNCre117_Aug_MG_2_FD_178017 | JGI IMG/M metagenome (GOLD analysis project Ga0228701, IMG submission 178017) | Freshwater microbial communities from McNutts Creek, Athens, Georgia, United States - 11-17_Aug_MG | ecosystem: Environmental > Aquatic > Freshwater > Creek | place: USA: Georgia...
ATTCATTATCGTGAAAATTGGTATTTAGATGCCTATTGCCACAAACGACAAGCCTTACGCAGCTTTTCTGTGGACGGCATTAGGCATGTGAAACTATTAAGTGAAAAATGTATAGACATCCCAGATAAGCAGATGAATGAGCATTTCGCAGGAAGTTATGGCATCTTTTCTGGTAAAGGTGATAAAACTGTGAAACTCAAATTCAGCCCGAAGGCTGCACGCTGGGTCGCTAATGAATCGTGGCATCCTAATCAGCGTGGCCAGATGGAAAAAGATGGCTCTTATGTATTAGAGTTTGAGTACAGCCAGGATCCAGAATTATTGATGGATATTTTAAAATATGGCGCAGAAGTTCAAGTTTTAGCTCCAGCAGAACTGATCAAAAAAGTGATCTCAGAAATGAATAAAAGCTTATCGATATACTCTAATCGTTCCATGTAATCAGCTGATAACCAGCCAAGAAGGATCTTATGCCAAAAAATACAGATGCAAAAAAAACAAAGCGCCAAGCTAAACCAACAACGAAAGTAACAACCAAAACAACAGGTAAAACAACTGGTAAAGCAACATCTCAAGGTGCCGAGCTAAAAGATGAGCTGAAGAAGTATTACGTGTACGCATTGATTGATCCGAGAGATATCTCAGAGAAAGTTATCAAGAAAAGAAGTGGCGAAGCCTATCTGCAATTGCTAAAGCGATTACAGGGACCCCTTGGTCTGGCCCTGCGTTCTTTGGATTGAAAAATGTCTAAGGTCTTCTTACCCTGCGCCATCTATACCCGAAAATCATCTGAAGAAGGGTTAGAACAAGGATTCAACTCTTTAGATGCTCAACGTGAAGCCTGTGAGGCATTTATCGCTAGCCAAAAACATGAGGGCTGGAAAGCCCTTCCTACCTTCTACGATGATGGTGGTTATTCAGGCGGGAACATGGATCGTCCAGGTCTCAAGCAGCTACTTTCCGATATAGATAAAAAGAAAATCAAAGTCGTTGTCGTTTATAAGGTGGACCGATTAACCCGTTCATTAGCTGACTTTGCCAAAATTGTGGAACAGTTCGATGCTAAAGGAGTTTCATTTGTATCAGTAACTCAGCAGTTCAACACCACATCATCGATGGGCCGCCTCACTCTCAATGTGCTCTTATCTTTCGCACAGTTTGAGCGGGAAGTTACTGGTGAACGCATTCGAGACAAGATAGCAGCCTCCAAACAAAAAGGCATGTGGATGGGTGGAACTGCTCCCATTGGATATCAAGGGAAAGAACGAACCTTGGTTTCCGTACCTGATGAAGCAAAACTAATTCAGCAGATCTATGAACGATATCTAGAGTTAGGTAGTATCAGGCTTCTTAAAGCCGAATTAGATCAACAAGGAATCTACTCACCTATTAGACTAAGACTCTCTGGCAACGTCTATGGTGGTAAACCTTTTAGCCGTGGCAATCTTCAACGCATCTTGACCAGTCGGATTTACTTAGGAGAGATGATTCATCACGATAAGAGCTATCCCGGTCAGCACCCCGCCATCATCTCAAATGAATTATGGGAAAAAGTTAACCAGCTGATATCAAGCAATAGACAAAGCCATATTCATCGCCCCCAAATACCCTCCATCAATTTACTGGAAAAACTATTGTTTGATGCTCAAGGAAAAAGACTCGCACCCTCTCACAGCACTAAAGATACCAAACGATATCGATACTATCTAAGCCAAAGTCTCATCAATGGAAATCGATCAAGCTCCGCTCATGGCCAACGACTACCTGCTCAAGATTTGGAAGGTCTAGTCATTAGAGAAGTTACACGGTGGCTTAATAACTCTAATCAAGTAATCAATGAGTTAAATCCTGCCCCGGAAAATATTCCAAAATTAATCCATCAATTGGAAGAACTCATTCAGAATATTCAGGCAACTGCGCATAAACAAAAAGCACTACAAAACATTATTAATAAAATCGTTGTTAAGCCTAACTCTGTCGAAATATTTATCAACCCTAAATACTTTGATATTGATCTAGAGCCAATATCAATTTGCATACCAACCGAATTAAAAAGATGTGGGTATGCCATGCGATTGATTATTAACAATGGCGAACATCAGCCCAATATTGATAGAAATTTAATTGCCAATATATCCAAAGCTCAAGAATGGTTCAATCGACTAAAAACAGGTCAGGCTAAAAGTATTGAGGAAATTGCAGAGGTTGAAAATATTGATCGCTCTCATGTTGTCAGAACATTACACAGAGCATTTTTAGCGCCAGATATTGTTCGAGCAATCTTAAAAGGCGAACAACCACCTCATTTCACGCTTAAATGGTTAAAGCAATTCAGATCCCTACCGATTGGTTGGTCAGAGCAAAAATCTACTTTAGGATTTAATTAGATAACAATTATGCGTTGTAAATAATTACCGCAAAATAGTTAGACATCTACTCAATAACTCTTGATTATTTATGATAATCAAATTTAATTTTTTCCTAGCTCTAGTAATGTTTTGAAATAACATTTTTGCTGGGTCATAATAAACGGAAGATCGGTAGATAAGCTCCCCATTCGTATCATAGGAAAAGTTTTGATCAATAACCACAGCTACTCCATCAAATTCCTGGCCAATTACTTTGTGAGATGTTTTTTTTGATGCATCCCAATATTCCTCATGTTGCTCTTTGTTATATATGGATGGGGTAAATTGCAAAACTTCCCAGGTTGTCAAATCTAAGGTACTTAAATAAATTTTTGCATCTTCAATATTATTAAAAAAATTTAATTCAATATTTTCTGCAGCTGACAATGGAATGTTTTTATTGCTATTAAAAAGCGAAGTTATGAATGTAGCAATTTCACGATTTGTTCTGATTTTTTCCGAAAGACTATATGAAATTATTGAGCTAATAGAATTAATTTTCACACCGATATCTGCCACTCTTTCTTGCCTAGAGAGAGTTTGAAACTTATCAAAAGAAAATATACATCCATTTTTTGCAACAGTAACTTTTTTAACAATATCATCTAATTGCCTTGGATAAATTCGCTGAGCTTCATCAATTACGATCAGATCATAAGTGGCCAGATCCTTATTAAAATAATCTCTTATTGAGATAATTTCCCAACCGTTTTGATTTAGCTTCTCCTGTCCTTCATTTAAATTACCACAATGGATGATTAAAGATTTTTTATTAAGCCCCATAAATTTCTTCACCACATCATAAACTAGCAGGGTTTTACCCGTGCCCGGACTACCTGTTAAAGAAATAAATTTGATAGCACTTGCCGACTGAAGAACTTTGACGATGTTAACCTCAACTTCTTCTTGCTGATGGGTTAAAAAATATTCATTTTTAATAAATTTTTCAGTAGAGTTAAACGGGGATGTTAAATAATTTGACGGATTAAATAAATCATCAATTTTATGGAACTCTTTAACTTCTTGATTTTTCAAAAACCCCAATAAATATTCGAACTCAACCTCACACAAGCATTGCTCGTCATCTAAAGAAAATAATTTTTTAGAATCTGCCACAAAAGTAAAACAACGCACATCCAGCCCAACAAACCCTAGATAATATTTATTTTTAATCAGCTGAGCTTGAACTTTATCAACGGTCGACGTCCTCTTTAGTTCTACATTGATAATGAACTCTTTGCCAAACCTCAATAAATCAAACTCTTTACCTATCTGAGGTATTTTGTAACCAACATAAAATTGATTGAAAATATTTATATTTTTATCTTGTGCGAGAACAATTTCTGCTAAGTAGCCCAAATCCGCAATTTCAGCACTTTTTATTTCGATTCCATAGTGCATTAAAAATTGATTAAAAACCGATGACTCCAATGAATTGGCTGCTTGAAGTAACGAACATATGTTTATATTTTTCACCATCAATATAAATATCTACTAACTTAATTAAATTAGCAAATGAAAAATATTATGGGTTTTTATTACATTAATTATTGATAAAAAGGGTGAGATCTCACTAACAATTCCTCAAGTTTATTGAGCTTATTAGCTTGAAATAACCATATAGATCTAAAAACCAATCTTTAGCTCAAGGACTCTAATTATTGGGAATTGAGAAACTGCGTATAAAAATCCTAAAAAAGTCGCTTCAGAAAGACTCTGAGAACTAAAAAAGCAAAAAGCCCCGTAATTTACGGGGCTTTCTGGGTAGCGACTCCTGCTTTTCAGCAACAGCCGCCTTGTTGGCGGAGCTCCAAGTCATAGCCCATATTATCTAAGCATCTAGACCTGATAACAGGGAAATTTACTGGGTATTTTTGTAAAAATTATCCTAAACCCCATAAAAATTAATGTAATTCAATAACTAATTGCCCAAAGTGAGCATTATGAAACAGGAAAGAACAGGGAAATTTTTGGAAGAATTGTCTAAAAAATCTTAACAAGAAACAAGTTAAGCCCTATTATCCTTACAAAGTCTGTAATTTTTATAAGAGGTTTGATTTGTTTATAACAAGAGTAAAGGTAATTAACTTTAGATCACTAGTTAATGTTGAAATTCACCTAAATAGCTATACCGCATTAGTAGGACTAAACGACTCTGGTAAAAGCAATTTATTGCGCGCTTTAAATCTTTTCTTTAATAATCAAACCGATCTAGACCACCCTCTTATCTTCAACCAGGACTATAGTCAAAATGCTAAAGTAACTCCCAAAAAAGCCAAACAAATTGAAATAGAGATTGAATTTACACCTCCTAAAAACTATAAATATAAAGGACAGGTCATATGGAAAAAAACTTTTAGGGCCGACTCAATTCAGCCCAATACAGACAAAATATATAGAAAAGATGGGGCTGAATTTGAAAAAAATTCAAAAGTTGAATATTGGGTCCGTCATATTGCATTTGAGTACATACCAGCAATTCGCGGTAAATCATACTTTTCAAGCTTAAAAAGAAGGTTATATAACACCTTAGCAGCTACTGTGGCGCCAAAACTAGATGGTGCATCTCGAACCTTTTTGCTAGATCTCAGAAAAGAAGTTAAAAAAATTGAATCAGAATCACAAAGGCTTCTGCAACTTCAAACAGAGTTTGCCCTTCCAAAAGACTTAGGTCAGCTTTTTGAAGCTCTAGATTTTGATGCAGCCGATCCCTATGTAAGTACCACTCTTCAATATAGAGGCGATGGAATTCAAGGTCGTCACATACCGATTATTCTTAAATTTCTTGCAGACCAACGTAAATCATTATCGGCAAAAGGCAAGCCAGTTCCAGAAACTATATGGGGCTTTGAAGAGCCTGAAAATAATCTTGAACTGATAAAACAGATGGAGATGGCCAATGAGTTTCAGGAAAATTCCAAATCAATTCAAATCTTATTAAGCACCCATTCTCCAGCTTTTTATAGCATGGGTAAGAAAATTGGAGGAATAAAAGTAGCAATTAGGGAAAATGGCTCTACCAGCTTCGAGAATGACTTTCCCATTAAAAATATCGATGAAACTCTTGGTCTAATGCCATTTATAGAGCCTTACCTTGGCCAAGCAATAAATGAGAGGATGGAGTTAATCGAGCAAATTTCTTCATTAAAAAAAGAAACTCTCCTTAAAAATAAGCCATGCCTCTACGTTGAGGGGGACACCGATAAATTAATTTTAAATACTGCATTTCACGTCCTCGGCTTAAGTAAGAATTTTGAAATCCATACAAAATCAGGAAACGGCGGCGGGGCTAACTGGATTAAAAGTTACTGTATTGCGCGAGCAGCCATGACGGACTTGTCAGAAAAAACAGGAGCTCTTTTTGATGATGATCAGGCCGGAAATATTGCCGTCAAGGAGATCGCTGCACATACAGAAACCATTGGCAGAAGCGGTCGAATTAAGACATTTTTCATTGGAAGAAAGAGTTATCACAATGAAATTAGGCTTATAAAAAAGTCTGGGGTAAGCATTCCCTATTGCATTGAAGAGATATGTGGTGAAGGTGCATGGGATCATGCAGAGAGTAAGGGGTGGTTAATAAAACGAGACACTTTGATGAGAGACAATTATCAGAGAATATTAGCCGATGAAAACCTAAACTCCACAATTAAAAGGCTGATTACTGAGGAAAAAGCCCAAAGGTTAGTTAATTTTAAAATAGACCCTTTGAAGAAAACTTTGTTTACATCTTATGTTGTCAAAAATATGACCACTGAAAATATATCGCATACCCTGAAAGATCTTGCCTTAGAAATTCATACATATTTCTCAAAAATATAATCCCAAATAACTCAATATACCTACCTGCTTATGAATATAATCTTTCCACCTAATTCAATGTTTGATACATTAACAATGAGTGTCCGCTTTCCTGTAACTATTGACGGAATTACAAAACAAGCTTTAGTTAGCCAAGAAGCACTCCAAGATCATTTTGGCGGAAATAACAACCAAAATCTAGTGGCTATTTTTGAGGCCAATAGAACAGTCATTGAAAATAAACTGCGTCAGTTACTTATTGCCGATCCTCATGCAGACTTAATCATCAAAACAAGCATGTTTTAATGAATTTAAGATGCTTTTTCACATAACGCCCAATTATGCGAACTAATAATCTTAAAAATTATTCTGGAAAAATAAGTACTTCTTGCAATAAATTCTGACATTCGATCGCCAAAGTCTTTAATTCTTCTGGATCTGAAAAATGTAAATGTGATTTGCTAGAATTCCTAGAAACGTGTACAGCTTCTATCCCCACATTACTAGGTGACCAAAGTCCATGAGCTACATACACACGATTATCATTTAAATACATACATTTTTTAAAAATTGATTCAACCCTATCTGCATAATTTGGATGCTCATCTAACATAACCTGTTTCCAAACTCTACATAACGATGAAAAGTCATAAAGCGAGAGGACTACATTAATTAAATGATCTTGTAAATTGATAGCCCGACCAATACTGACTCGAATCGTAAATTCAAGTTGTGAAAATTCAACAATAAATTCCCCTAGTTCGGCATATCCATTACGTGTATTTTCAGCCCATTCACGAAATGCTACTTCACGCAAACTGCTTTTTTCTTGGTCGTCCATTCTTAATCCATTATTTTTAGGAAATTTATAGTACAGCCTAAATCATGATAAGTGCCCAGCACATTGAATCAATGTATAGTAGTTCTTTATAGAGGGCTCTTGCGTTGAATCTGCTGAATAAACGTTAATAGCCTCATTTTCCAGCCTCATTGAAATACTATCTGGGTAGTCATATATGTTGCGTGTTGTTGAATTTTTTGATCTTTTGACCTTCAAAATATCACTCCAACTCAACCTATAATAGGTATCAAATATATTTTTTAGCTTAACCATACCAACTGATGGCTTTTGGTTAGACTCAAAGGCATCATTAGGCAATATAAATTCTCTCTGCCTATCATTCGACGCACAAATATCCCATAGTTGGTCAACCTCATCTTTTGTTCCTTGATTTTTCGATAAAAGATAAATTGAACTGCTGTCAATTTAGGTCCACGACCAAAGAGAGTTTTTCTATAGTAAATCATTGCAGCAAAATGGGTTGATTCTGTAATAGTTTGGGTACTTGGGTTTGGGGTGCTGGTGGTCTGTAACCTAATGCACTATGGGGCCTGACATGGTTGTAATGCTTCACCCACTCCCCAACGATGATCTGTGCTTCTTTAAGGCTGTAGAAGATTTCTCCATCCAACATGTTATCTCTGAAGGTGCCGTTAAAGCTTTCACAAAAGCCATTCTCCCAAGGGCTGCCCGGGGTGATGTAAGCAGTCTTGACGCCTACGCCCGATAACCATTTACGCAATTCTTTGGCAATAAATTCTGGGCCGTTATCACTGCGGATGTACTCTGGGATGCCGTGCAGGATCATAGCGTTTGCTAATTGCTCGATGACTTGGGTCGATCCAATCCTTCTAGCACAGTGGATCGTTAAGCATTTCCTGGTGAACTCATCAATCATCGTGAGCATCCGGATCTTGCCACCATAAGCATCTCTGATAAAGACAAAATCGTAGCTCCATACATGATTCGGATGAGTGGCTGATAGGCGTATACAGTTGCCATCGTTAAGCCAGAGCCTACCTCTAGGCGCTTGCTTTTGCGGGATCTTTAGACCTTCTTCGTGCCAGATGCGAGCGACCTTGGCGGTGGTTGCTTGCGTCCAGCCGCCATTGCGCATCATGCCTGCAATAGTGCGATAACCATACCTTCCGTAAGTGCAGGCTAGGCGAACTACCTCGGCTCTAAAGGGCGCCTCATCATCACGAGGTAATGGCATATAGCGATATGCTGTTCTGGAGAGCCCCACTAAACTGCAGGCAGTCCGCTCAGAGACCAAATACTTGTCTATGAGCAGCTGTGCTGCATTTTTACGCCTAGTAGGGCTTAGAAGTTTCCCTTAATAACTTCCTTGAGCATCACTTCTCGCAAAGAGAGATCAGCGACCAGCTTCTTAAGCCGAGCGTTTTCCTGCTCTAGCTCTTTGTACTTTTTAGCTTGATCTACTTGCATGCCACCATAGATCTTGCGCCATCGGTAGTAGCTTTGCTCGACTGTGCCCACCTCTTTACAAGCTTGGGCTAGAGTTTTGCCGTTGGTTGTAAGAACATCAATTTGACGCAATAAGGTGACAATTTGCTCGGGTTTGAGACGTTGACCTTTAGCCATCTTTAGCACTCCTTTAAGGTGAAGATTATCAAAAATCCTCTCTTTTGGAGTGGTACTAAAAATTAGGTCAGTTCAAGGTCGCCGATAAAGCGTTATAGAACCATCAAGAATAGATATGGTTTCAGGCTCTTCGTTATTTTTTTCAGGAAATAGATATCTAAGGTTATTCATAACTGTAAGCAAACAAATTGATCACTTACAGCTTAACTTCTGAATACGAGCCAGGTCGACCTAAGAATGTCGGGAAACCCGACAAACAATAAAAAACCACTCCGAAGAGTGGTAATATTAAAACAATGAAACTCTCAACCTATTAATTTTCTAGCCTCAATTTCTTGATTTCGTATTATGCTTGCAGGGACACCACCTATGGCCCAATATTGAGGAGGAATCGGCCAACAACCTCCTCGAACATAGGATCGTTCAACTTTAAGAATATCAATAACTAACTCAGTAAAGCCCTCGAGAAGCTTATGACACTCCTCTAAGGGACGACCTTCTAATACTAAAAAATGAAAATATGGTGCTTGCATACCACCTTCGCTAATCAACTTACCAGCGACTGCAATGTGTTTTTTTTCATAAAAATTAGCAAAAACCCTCACCCGCTCTAAAGGGGAATTTAAAGTCTTAGCATAGAGCTCAGTGGACTTTTCCAACAACTCTTTTATTTGCTCATCTGAATAAGATTCTTTACTTAGGTGATATTCAAGTATCGGCATACATGCTTTTAATTTACTGATAAATTAAATGAGATTCTTAGATTAATGTAATTCATAACATACCATTAAAAATCAACTTACAACGGTTAAGAAACTTTCATGAAGTTTACCATTCGTATAATCTAAACCATAACCAAATTCCTCAAATGTCCAATGCATTGTTTCCCAATCTGGATATGGCTCATAGCTACCGCAGAATGTTTCGAAACGATTTCCCGACGGATCCCAAGCATAGATTGTTGTGCCACGTGTTACACCATGACGCGTTGGACTGACATCTACGGAAACCTTATTCATACCAATGATGTCAGCGGCACGAAGTACCTTCTCCCATGACTCAAGACGATATGAGATGTGATGCAGTTTTCCTGGCTCAGGGTATTCAGCAAACGCAATATCATGAGCTTTATGTGAACAACTCAAGAAAATTGCTGCCTTACCTTGACCATCTGGAGTTTCCACATACTCAACCAATCTAAAACCTAAAACTTTTGTGAATAAGTCTAAATTTCCAGCAATATTTGGACCATAAAGCAATCCATGATCCATTCTGAATGGGGCAATACCATGCTCTGCAGTTTTAGGATTCCACGGCGGTGGATTTACATACCCCATCCCATTTCCAATATGTTTCTTTTGAGAATAAAGTTCAATTTGATGACCTGATGGGATTTCGAAACGAACTCTTTCACCTGTCTCTAAAAGATCTCCGGATGGAATACGCTCTGTCTTAATGCCGTAAGCATTAATATCTTTTTCTAACTGATTTAAAGTTGCATCATCAAGAACTCTAAAACCAAAGAAATCAATACCCGCCCTATCTGCTTGTCTAATAATCAAGCTGTTGTGATCTCTCTCATCCCAGCCTTTGAAATAATATCGACCTGAATCATCCTTACCAGTCTCTACCAAACCTAATACATTCCTATAAAAATGCAAGGCCTCTTCTAAATCTAATACGCGAATTTGTGCGTGCCCCGGTCTTAATACGCCTGTCATTGCCATATATGACTCCTAAAAAAATTAAAAAATATTTGACCCTCAAATCTCATCAAATCTAATCCGGCATTTTTCCAAATTTTGGTAGTGGGTCATTGGGTCGATCCCATGCCTGAGAGCTATCGCAATAAATATGCATTTGAGGTTTAACTTGAGGCTTGATCGGTGATGGAAAGTCTAAACTAGGGGCCCTTACAAAAAATAAATCGGGAGCTGCCTCAGCTTCTGTATATAAAGGAGAACCACAATCAGGGCAAAAATGCCGACGCACTTTTAATCCTGAATCACCAATATATGCATATGATTTTGTATTGCCTGCAGCAATCAAAAAACTATCTCTTTGAACTGCAAAAAAAGCTGCAGAGCCTGAGCCACTAGATTGCTGACAATGCCGGCAATGACAAAATGCTGCGAAAATAAAATCAACCCCACACTCATAACGAAATTGATTACAAGAACATCCACCAGTCCTCTTGATATCTGACATAGCATGGCCCTTACTGAACTTAAAAAACCCTCCCCTCTTTTCCGTAAAGAGAGGAGGGATACAACTGACCTCATTTCCGTATTAATGAGACCACTCCCCCGCAAAGAGTGTTCACGGGGTGATTGATTACAAGAGTGAAAACGAAATTAAACGCTCTTGCAAAACAATTTCTTAATTAATCTCCACCCCTCATGTACTGAACATTGAACATGCTTGGAGGATTCAACTTAGGATCACTAACCATCTTTGGCTGTAACGCTGTGCAATGTTGATTTTGTGCATCCAACATAGAAGCTGAGCTATAAATAGCGATGCCTGCATTTTTGTTTTGCGGAGCATGGTATGCAGAGTCACTAAAGCCTACGTCCCAACGTTTCCACAAAGCACCTTTTTTATCATAAATAAGGATCATCGGAAATACAGATGTTTGAGCATCCATATACATCACACGTTTGCCAATTGGGCTAGACTTATTAGTTGGCACAGATTCCAACACGTGAACTAAACGTGGGCTCCATGGTGCATTAGCAAAGCAACCATTTTTACCGCCAAATGATGCCATACCAAACCCATCGGAATCCTTTGCCTCTGTATCTTTCAATTCGCTATGACGGTAGAAGTGAGTCAACATCACTTTAGATTCAACATACTTCCACTCAGCATCTAACACACGACCGTTATAGCCTTCGAAGTCTTCAATCATCAAATCAGAGCCCAAGAATGAATCTGTGGTTTGACCTGTAGGCAAACGACGTACACGACGTTGGAAACCAAGGTACAAGAATGAGTCATCTTGCTTAGTATCTTCATCAAAACGTTGAATCAACAACTGTGTATTTTTCAAGTCTTGTGGAGCTAACACTTTCAAATAAATATTTCTATAAATATTTGATGGGTTAGGCGTCAGATCTTCAATTGGAGCCTGTGTAGTTCTATGCTTCAAGCTAATGAAGTTAAAGTCGAACTCAACACGCTTCTCTTTTTTACCAGTTTTGTAATCAATGTATGTCCAGTAGAACGGGAAAATACGTCCACTATCACCCACCACTTGCGAATACTTGTAGTTAAAAGCTAATTTCTCACCAGCTCTTGGATCACTCTTTTGTGGATTCATTGGGAATGGACGACCAGCCACATAACCTTCAATGGTTCCAGGAGCTGCACCCAATTTCACATTATTAGCATTCTTTTGTGTTGCTGCCACATAGTTAGGGTGCAACATTACAGAGTGAGCTTGCTCAGTACTTAACTCTAATGAACCATCTGATACCAATGCAAATGTTGCAGCATCTAAATAATCTTTAAAGTTGTTAACGTTTGACTTATTAATAACCATGCCCGGCGTAAATCCAGGAATAGTCGGCAATCCCTTTTTATAAGGATTGAAGGAACCTTCTACATCCTCATTAGTTACAGCAAATGCCAAATTAGAAACTAATGCTAAAAGCAACGCTCCTTTAATTAGTGGCTTCATATATCCCCCTTACTTGTTGTTAATAAATATACTTTTAGAAAAAACGATCAAAATGAATCTGGCCGAAAGGTACTTGATGTTTCAGCATCAAAGTCTCTTGCAAGCTTTTAGTCATCGGTGGCGGACCAGCGAAATAAAACTCATACTCTTTAATTCCCTCCCCTAACTTTTTCTCAACAGATTCATGAACAAAACCAAATTCACCTGACCAGTTTTTCAAATTCTCTTCAGATATTTCTGAGACCACTGGATGAAATTGAATTTGCTTTCCAAACTCAGGTAGGTTGGAAATTTGCGACTGCACGCCTACATCTTGAATATTTCTTCCACCATAGAAGAAATGTAGGGTTTTATCTTTTAAAAGCCCCATCTCAGAAGCACCTCTAGCAATTGAAACCATAGGTGCTAGGCCAGAGCCACCCGCCACACACACGATATCCCTTGCGTTATCACGGATGTAAGCCATGCCATAAGGGGCATCAATTTCAATCACATCTGTTTGACTAATATGATTGAAGAGGAAATCAGAGCTTTTTCCATTAGGAACTTTTCTAATCTGGAAACGCCACTCACCTTGACCATTAGGTAAGTTAGACATGGAATAAGCACGTTTAATCCCTAAGCTAGGAAAAGATAGAAGAGCATATTGCCCTGGCTGAAACTCGGCTGGTTGATTAGCTAAGAAGACAAATTCTTTGATGTCATGAGTTACATCAAATGAATTAAAAAATCTTGCCTTCACTCGAGTTGTGCTAATTGAAGGAACATACTCATTAGACAACCTGGTCTTAATCGAAATGTCTGTTAGTGGGCGAGTTTGGCAACCCAAATGAACATTTTTTCGAATATCTCTAGCTGTCAATCCAGGTGGGTTATCGCACAATAATTGCACTTCGCCTTCAAGTAATTCATATTTACAACTACCACAGGCACCTGCATTGCATTCATACGGAAATCCGACGCCCAGCCTAAGTGATGCTAGCAACACCGTGTCATCACTATGTTGCAAAGTGACATCACTTTCGCCGTTGATGTTGATATTTTGAGATACCATCAATAATTACCGAATCAAAATCCCAAAGATTTTCTATAGGCGCGAGTAGCTGCTTTTGCATCTTCAGCTGCATTAGGCACATCTGCCAACCCACTGCAATACGCGTCAATAGCTTTGTCTGCCAATGGCTCCCACTTGTTGATCCAACCCTGAATCACTGCACGATTAGCTTCATTCTCTAAAGCCATCTTCACTAAAGCCTCAGACCAACGACGATGACGCATCGCATCGATCATTTGTGCATCACATAACATAGCTAATAATTGGTCATTATTATGTCTTGCTGATTCACCCAATTTTCTGATAATAGCTTCTTCAATGGCCGGCTTAACTACCAGATTGAGAGACACAAATGATTCTGCCCAATCCCATGCAATTAGTGAATTTTCAGTTAACTCTCTAAAACCCTGCCAAACAGGCTCATTTTCCCAATAAGCTTGTTCATTTTTTGTAAATCCTTTTTCTGGATATGTATTGGACAACTCCTTAGTTCTATAGGCTACATGTGTTAGCCAACGGAATGAATCGGCCATCTGAAAGATACCGCAAACCGTAATTGTGCTCGCTGGAGCTGTTTGAGCAATGTAAGCTGATTGGATCTGTAAGGTATGAAATAAATATCTTGCAGGAGCGAATCTTAAAGCTAGCGTACCTACCCAGCTTTTTTCCAAGGATTTGTCATGTTCCCTATTACTGAACTGATCAAACAAACCATATACGTAATTTTCTTGACCATCTTGCATCATCGTATATGTTCGGTAAACCACCTCATCTGGGTCGCGGAAAGCATTCCAGTCAGAATGTTGTAGTTGACTACCAAAAGTATTTTTTTTGTACCACTCATTCATAAACATGTGTGAATCAAGCTGATACGGTGCATCTGCTTCTCTGTTATTGAAATGAAGATTAGCAGTAACAATCTCATACTCACTTGGTTTTCTACGCTTATTACTTAAGTGACTCCAAGTTTTCAATGGTTTTACATTTTCTGTTTGAGACATTTCTAATTTCCTAATATTTAATTAAATGATTAACTCAAGCTTTTTTTTCAAAATAAAATCTAATGAAGTCTTGTTGCGTATCAATACGACCTGCAAAAGAACTCAAATCAACTTCTAGATCATTTAATTTGAAAGGTCTACCCAATGCTTCTTCGATAGTTTGTCTTCTTAAAATTAATTCGCCGTCCGTTTCAATTCTTAGGTACGCCCTTTTATCAACAACATTGATTTCTTTACCAGGGTTATCTTCTTTAGCTGCCTCAACAACTGCTAAAGCTAACTCACCTGCACGCATAACTGGGCCCACCTTGTTATTTCCAACTAATTCTGATGACATAAATTTTCCTTTTGGTAATTAAGTATGGGCAAATAAAGGTTCAATACCTTCTACATCAACCAAAATATCCTCACCTTCAAGCTTCACGGGATACTCAGCTAACGCACAGTCAGAAGGATTAACTCCCTTACCTGAACATGCATCAAAGGTCCAAAGATGGGCTCTACAAGTGATGATTTTTCCGTCGAATTTTCCCTCTACCAAAGGAATATCTTGATGGGGGCAAACACCCTGAAATGCAGCAAACTCACCGCCATCTTTACAAATTAATAACACTTCTTTACCGTCAACCTCGAAGGAATCCATCTCCCCTTCCCAGATATCTTCAACGGTGCAAACTTTTTTAAACGCCATCACTTATTCCCAAATAATTTCTACACATTCCGTTGGCTTTAAGCCACTAGCGGAAACCTTCATATCTCTAGCGAAAAAACTTTCGCCAGAGCGTCTAACACGCAATACCTTATTTGGTTGATTTTTTACTCTTCTACCTACTGTGTGATGTGCTGCTGCTTGTGCTACTTCATCCATTGAGTTCTCACTATCAACGGGCACTAACTGCAACACAAAGTCGCCTTCAAAATTGACACATAAAGGAAATAAAGCCATTTTTTTACCTCTAAATTTATTAATTAACTTACTTTTTTGTATTTAGGATGATTTTTATATGCTTCTACCCAAGCATATCCTTCTGCATCATCACCAATTTCACCAAGACCTAAACTCATATAATTCAATAGCCCCTCTAATGTTGGCGGCTGAACATCACCTCCCAAGAAACGGTCCACAAGCGTCCTTGTATTAGCGTATCTCTCAGGATCTTGCTCAAAGCACCAACGATCAGGCTCAGAACCAAAGTGATAGAGGCGCCCCTTGTACTCCAATGGATAATCTTTAACGTTCCAACCTTTACCAGGGCGACCAATAATTGGTAACTGACTCATATTGCATAGATAAGGCAAATTCTCTGGATATGTTTTTTCCATATTTCCATTCACCATGTTTTCAATCATGACATCCCAACATTGCCCCCAACTATCATTCCAACCTGGATATTTTTCCTCCAACCAATCTCGCTCCTCTGGAGTTACGCCGGCTGCAGCATTCCACCAAAGAGTTGGCCTCCAGAAATAGAAACCCATTTGTTGGCAATGTGAAGCTGAATCCAATTGCTCAATAAAGATGTCCCAATACCATGGCTTATCGAGTCCCAAATCTTCCAAGGCTCTTACAAATTGGTTGATAATGAATTCATACATAAATTCTTTAAATGAAGATTTACGATGTTCTAACGGTGTGTAGTAATCCATTGCCGGTCCAGTTAGGGCTGTAAACACCCTCCAAGATCGCCAAAATGAAATATCCAATAACTTCTGAGCTTCTTCTTTTTTGCCGTTTTCAAGTAAAACTTTAAGAGCAGCACCCCCAATTTGAGCGTGTCTTGACTCATCCGTTTGAATACTAGAAATTAAATTTGAGAAAGTGAAATCGCCATTTTCGGCAGCATCAGCAGCCAAGCCTAAAAACTGCATATTTGTAAATGCAGTCTCAAATCCAAATGTCAACATAATAGAAACGCCAATAGCATCTCTAGTAAGCATCACATCATCAAAATATGATCTAGCAGCTATAGCAGCCCATTGATTTGTATCGTAGCTCTTGTGAGCCCAGTCAAATTGACGTGACTTGCTAATATGTTCGTGTGGAAAATAGAGTTGAATTTGGCCATGTCTCGTCTCATCCAGAGACCCCATCGTTGCCATATTTCTCATACCAGGAGCCGGCCCAAAACGAACCATACGTGCTTCAGCACTTGCTGCTCCAAATTCTGATCTTGCTGCAATACCGTAGTGAAGTTTCAAAACTGACTTCCACCCTGGAACGGCTTCCTCGTAGATGTTACTTCGTTCTAAGGCTGCTTTTACAGAATATGCTCCAGAATCTTTCTCGCGCTGAACTTTTACATACTCAGGATATGTCTGCTTATATGGTTCATCAAATGTAGTCCAATTTTTAAATGGAATTCCCATGGATCCGCACATAATTTCTGGAAATAATTCCTCTTGCTTCACATATTTAGGAACCCAATTGGTATCCCTAACAACGTCATACCACTCTGATCTATCTAAAATAGTCATGATTACTCCTTAAATAATTAAATTAACTTTTTTGCAAGGCCTTGATTGCCAAAATGCAAATAACACCCATACTGAGAACACCGAATAGATAAGCAGGCGCCAATGCCAAAAATGAATAAAAATCACCTTCGCCAAACTTATTAGCCCCAAAACTCAAACCTCTGTTACTTGAAAAATTTGATGCAATATAAAAAACTGTATTGGCCCAACCGGTAAAAATAATTACCCAGCCATATTGTGATTTTTTACTTTCCTTCAGGCCTAATCTATTAATGATTAATGCAAAACCGAGTACCATTAGAGAATTCATTGGAATTCCACGATGTGCTCTAGCCCAACCCTCTGCTGTTCCTGGTAATTGAAAGTTAAATACAAAACCAGGATAAATTTCAAATCCGCCGAGTAGAGATGCCCAGAGGGTCAAACCAACTAAAAGTGTTGACAGCATGATTAATAAAGCATGCCCAACCATAACTCTTTGAATTCCCGTGAATTGTTGATTTGACTCCATTTCAACTCCCTTTATGTAATCAATACTCAATTGAATATGAGCAATGATTAAGGAAGTAAAATTTCTTCTATATCAAATTTGTGCAATCATCACCACAAATGTGCAGTTATCCTAAAACCCTCTAGGATTCATGTAGTTAGAGGGATTCATGTTTACCCTAATACACATGATTTCTAAATCTTATGATACTCAGTGAAGGGCATAAAAGACTGTTACTGTTTACTGTGACAATAATCAAATAACTATGGAACTTCTGCAACTAACGAACTGGTTAGATCAACACAAACTTTTTCGCTGTGGCGATGAAGCTGAAGAGGTGCGTGCCCATATTAGTCATGTTTTTGCCCCCCACAACTTAAACGTTGTTGGAAAATGTGACAAACTTAACGCTGACATGAATCACCTCAATTTGGGGAGCATTTCTATTAATACATTGCAATATGGTGCGGAAGTAAGTGTCAATTGCAATCCAGTTGAAGATTTTTTACTAATGATGATTCCTATGACTGGAATTATGAATATCTCACTAAGTAAAGATTCATTCATTTCTTCTAGAAATCAAGCAGCTTTAATGAACCCATCGGACACGCTTGCAATGGAATGGGAAAGTGGTTGCAAACAATTAATTCTTCAAATAAATAAAGATTTAATCAATCGCACTTGCGAGTCATTTCTAGGATATCCAATAAAAAATTCAGTTGAATTTGCACATGCCATGGAAATAAAAAATGGCGTAGAGTTGTATGAAAATATAATTAAACTGATTGTATCGAACCCTTTTATTGCTAAGTCAGCAAAATCATACCCTCTGTTAACAAAGCAAATTGAACAATTGCTCGTCAGCTCACTTTTATTCGGGCAAAATAATCAATACCACAAGGAACTCACATCACCTGAAAAAATTATTATTCCTAGCTATATTAAAAGAGCTGAAGAATATATGATTGAACATGCATCCGACCCCATTTCAACTTCAGATGTAGCAAAATGTGTAGGCATAAGCCTCCGAAGCCTATACGCTGGCTTTCAGAAATATAAAAACATTAGCCCAAAAGTATTTCTACGTACACTAAGATTGGATCTTGCAAAAAAAGATTTATTAGAGGCAAAACTTACAAATAGAACTGAAAGTAAACATACAACTGTGACTGATATAGCATTACGATGGGGATATCCGCACCTCAGTCATTTTAGTGAAAGCTATTACACACGACATGGCGAGTACCCATCTGACACGCTAAAAAAATAATTCTCAAAGTACTGTTCGTAAAAACTCTACCAAGCCAATATGTTATTTTCACCATTAAATATCGGGTTTCCCGACATTTAACGAATCTTAGTGAGCTGTGATTGAGCCTTTTTCATCTGCTGCCTAGCACGCTCAGCTTTCACAGCATCCTTTGCCCTATCAGCCTGCGTTTGTAGTGACTTAATTCTTGCTTGTTCTGGTGTTTGGGGCGTCGATATAGTGTTTTCACTTAATTTGGTTGGTGTGCTTGTGACACTACCAATGCCAAAGTGCCATTCGGCTAATAACTTGGCGTGAATAAAACTATCAGCTTCAACGGTTGTTTTGATGATTTGTCCTTTTATGCGGACTTGCACTAGATACTTGTTCATACAAGTATTTATATCTCGACGGATCTTTTCCAAGAATGTCGGGAAACCCGACATCTTTCAATTAAATTGTTAGATCCAAATAAGGCTTCATCTTCTCAGATAAAACTTCAAGCTGATCTTCAAGCCATTTATAAGACTTCTTGTGCTCTTGAATCATATCTTCTCGTTTTTCCAAACCGATCTGAATGTTATGTTCCAAAGTTCTTATGTCATAAATTCGATTTGAAATATCGTTTAAATAATCACACACATCAGATGGAAATAAAAATTTAGCGCCAACAATTTTTACTTTCAAGTTTTTAAATTGATTGAGCTTTTCCTCTTCTGATCCATTCAAGAAAAGTGCGATTGCATCATGAGCAGTAGCGTAAATTAACCAACGCTTTTCAAATAAATCATGCTTTAACTTGTACTTCCCTAGCTGCCATTGCCTGTAACTAACATATGCACCAAAACAAGCTATAGCTGGAGCAGAAATACCTAAGACTATTTGTAACAAGATTGGCATAAGGAACTCTGTTTACTCATATTTACAATAATGCTCTGGAATAGGATGTTAATCTCACTCAGAACATTCAACATACTCAGCACCAACATTCCCCCTAAAACCAGTAGGAATTTCTAACTTACATTTATTGCAAATCCACTTAGTCAAACCCGCTCTTTCATTACCGCTATTCATTAAAATTGATTTTTTACCGGACTCGTAACATTCTGGACATAAAAAATGTGGCGGCTCACCTTCTTTAGCTTTATTTTTTAATAAACCATAAACCACACCACCACTTACCCCCTTACCTTTATAAAGCACATATCTATTCTTTTCTTCCAACCAATTATTTGTTTTTTCAAGTTCTTCTTTTGCTTTTTTTAATTCGATTACCAAGTCAAATTGATCCGCATTTGCTTTTAATGCACTCTCCTGTGCAGTAAGAATAATTTGCTGCAGTTCAATTACTTTTGCCTGTACCTCAGCAATTGTTTTGACATCAGAAATTCCTTTTGCAATATCAAAAGCTGCTTTTAAAGAAGTCACTGTTGCTTGAATAGTGGCTAAGTCCATTTTTCATCTCCCGGAGTAATCAATATCTAATTACATTCTGCCGCAGAGAATTTAGGTTGGCAAATTTCGCGAAACCTACAACATGGTCATTAACCACAAAATGTCGGGTTTCCCGACATCTTCCAATCAATCCCATCACACGCCATGAGTCACCAACCACGCCAAGAACGGGCGTGATTAATCACCCAACGTATTATTTAGAAAAATATATTTAAAATCAATTAGTTATTGGAGGCGGAACCCAGAATCGAACTGGGGTACACGGCTTTGCAGGCCGTGCAGACATTAATCTAACCTTGAAATAATCGCCGCAGGATTAATTCCAATTGTTTTACATATGTCTATATATTCACAAACATCAATTCGCCTTTCACCACTCTCATACTTAGACACAAAAGATTGAGGGCGATTCAGCTTTTCCGCTACTTCCACCTGTGAAAGTCCAGATTTCTCACGAGCCTCTCTCAATAGCGCAGTAAATCGCTGATATTTCGGTGAAGACAATGTTTTCATGGCGTGTCCAGTTGGCTTTAACCATGAAATCATTTATCCTATCTTGGAATATCCCAAATTAGGATATAAACAAGGGTTGTTATGAAAAAGTTAAAACAAATTGGAGTCATTGCATTTGTATTGGTGTTATTTGGGTGCGCCGGAACTTCATTTGAATGGGATCAGGCAAAGCAAATAAAAGCAGGCATGACAACCGAGGAAGTTACAAAATTAGTTGGCAAGCCTACGCTAGTTAAATCACAAGATGGTGGACTGAGATACGTTTGGACCTATGTCAGCTCTTTTAGTGGGATACGAACTCTTGTGGTTGAATTCAAGGATGGAAAAGTGATCAAAGCACCTCCCATTCCTGATGATTTTAAATA
>Ga0228701_1000970_pt1 | contig 20919 bp, 16 predicted proteins | sample McNCre117_Aug_MG_2_FD_178017 | JGI IMG/M metagenome (GOLD analysis project Ga0228701, IMG submission 178017) | Freshwater microbial communities from McNutts Creek, Athens, Georgia, United States - 11-17_Aug_MG | ecosystem: Environmental > Aquatic > Freshwater > Creek | place: USA: Georgia...
CGATGGAGCCGGCAACCAACAGTGAGCCGAGGATGATTTTTCTTAGGTTGCCTTTTCTTGGCGATCGAAGTCGTTTGGAGTTCATGCCTAGAGTGTCCTGAGACTCAAGCAAATTCGTTGAAGTTCTCCACAGAGTCAATGCCGAGGGTTTCCACCCGCGCCAGTGATACACCGATTGGCGAGACCGAACCCACAACCTCGATCACGAGGCATTCACCTTTCACATCCACCAGGATGCCTCTCCTTTGCTGACCGGTGGAATCAAACCGCCAGTTGACTGAGAGCGGCAATGGAAGACGGTCTAGGAATGCCCGCCGAGTTCCATCGAAGAATCGAACAGCGGGGATGTCGACACCGGTGATTACCGAGAATTCAACTCGATCCGCGGCGTCGAGGCGAATTAGGCGCCAATCGTTCTGACCTAGCGTCATACCGGCGACGAAATCCTCGCCGAGTAAGACTGCGATGAGATCGACGAAACCGCCATCGGCCCAATAAAACCTGAGTAAATTGGCCCGCTCCAGGGCATCCTGAGTACCTCGAGAAAGCGATTCGGCCTCGAGTTTCGCTTCAATATCTTCAAAAAAACTGTCGAGGTCCATTTAGGTATTCTCCACCAAAACACTCCTAACCTGTGGTTATCCACAGGTTAAATGGATACTATGTACTCGAGTTATAGCGGGGAATAACTTGAAAGTCCTTCCTAATTGGGGGGAGAAAGGGACGGGGGAAATGTCTGAGGAGACACCCGAAAAACGCATCCAACAACCTGCCACGGGGCCGGCCGCCAAGATACGAAAGCCGAGACGTGTCAGGAATCTCATTGAATCCGAGGAGTATTTCGGCGTTCAATACAGCAAGACCAGCGAACTGCCAGACCCGGTGGAGAGCTTGAAGGCTTTGGCTACGGGGGTTGTCGAAGTTATTGCCGGAACCCGGCACGTAGATCAACTAGCCCGCTGGCTAACCGACGATGTTTATCAGCGACTGCAGTTTCGAGCGCGAAGGGCCGAGGCCCAACGCATCGAACAGGGCGTCAAAGCCCACTATCAAAACCTCAGCGTTGGCGGGCTAAGAACTTGCTCGCCAAGAGACGGGGTCATTGAGTCGGTGATTTTACTGAGCTCAAAGTCACGAACCCGAGCGGTAACCATTCGCCTCGAGGGCATTAATGCCCGCTGGCGCGCTACCTCGGTTTCGGTTCTCTAGAATCTAGCTGCGGAAGAACGAGCTGCCCTGGCCGCCCGCCTCAGGCTTCTGAGTCGGCGCGGCTGGGGTTTCTGCTGCTCCGTGAACTTCGGTGCTGCCATCTTCGGCAGGAGCCGAATAGGTCAACTGGGCCTGGTCCACCACAGGAGCTGGTGCCTCCTGGGTTTCAACCTCTAGGTTGAACAGGAATCCGATTGACTCCTCCTTGATAGCGCCCATCATCTGCTGGAACATGTCGTAACCCTCGCGCTGGTATTCAACCAGTGGGTCACGCTGTGCCATGGCACGAAGACCGATGCCTTCCTTCAGGTAGTCCATCTCGTAGAGGTGGTCACGCCACTTGCGGTCAAGCACAGAAAGAACGACATTGCGTTCTAGTTGACGCATTACATCCGTGGTGATTGCCTCTTCGCGCTTCTCGTAGGCAATACGGGCATCGCTGGTCAGCTCACGAGTCAACCAAGCCTTGGTCAACTTCGAACGGTTACCCGCCTCGACCAATACCTCTTGAATGGTTAGGCCAACCGGGTAAATGGTGCGAAGTTCAGCCCAAAGTGCTTCTAGATCCCAGTCTGAACCCGAAACCTCTGAGATGTGGCTGTCGATAATTGCCGCGATAACGTCACCCAAGAAACCCTCGGTGCGCGACTTGATGTCGTCACCCTCAAGGATGTGGCGACGGTCGCTGTAGATAGCCTCGCGCTGACGGTTTAGAACATCGTCATACTTCAGAACGTTCTTGCGAATTTCTGCGTTGCGACCTTCAACTTGGCTCTGGGCACTCTGAATGGCACGGCTAACAATCTTTGATTCGATTGCGGTCTCTTCTGGAACACCAGGACGGTTCATCAGAGCGGTGGCCGCACCCGAGTTGAACAAACGCATAAGGTCATCCGTGAGCGATAGGTAGAAACGAGATTCACCCTTGTCACCCTGACGGCCGGCACGACCGCGTAGCTGGTTGTCGATGCGGCGTGACTCGTGACGCTCGGTGCCGAGCACGTATAGGCCGCCAACTTCGAGAACCTTTTCGGCTTCGATGGCAACCTCTGCCTTGATGCGCTCGAACTCGCTCTGCCACGCAGCCTGGTAACCCTCAGGGTTTTCGTCGCTGTGCAAACCGCGCTTAGCGAGTGCATCCACGGTCAAGAATTCTGCGTTACCGCCGAGCATGATGTCGGTACCGCGACCGGCCATGTTGGTTGCAACGGTTACGGCGCCTAGGCGACCCGCCTGAGCAACGATAGCTGCTTCACGTGCGTGGTTCTTGGCGTTCAAAACTTCGTGACGAACTCCAGCCTTGGCTAGCAAGCGTGAAAGATACTCGCTCTTTTCAACGCTGGTGGTTCCAACCAAAACTGGCTGGCCCGACTGGTGACGGTTGGCGATGTCCTTCACGACCTCGTTGAACTTGACCTCTTCGTTCTTGTAGATCAGGTCAGGCTGGTCGATACGAATCATGGGCTTGTTAGTTGGGATAGGAACTACACCCAAACCATAGGTGCTCATAAACTCGCCGGCTTCGGTTTCGGCCGTACCGGTCATACCCGAAAGCTTGGTGTAAAGACGGAAGTAGTTCTGCAAGGTGACGGTAGCTAGGGTCTGGTTCTCAGCCTTAACCTCAACGCCCTCCTTGGCCTCGATAGCCTGGTGAACGCCCTCGTTGTAGCGGCGACCGGCCAGGATGCGGCCGGTGTGCTCGTCGACGATCAGCACCTCGCCATCCATGACCACATAGTCTTTGTCGCGCTTGAACAGAGCCTTGGCGCGAATCGAGTTATTCAAGAATGAAATCAGCGGGGTGTTGGCCGACTCGTAAAGGTTGCTGATGCCTAGGTAATCTTCAACCTTCTCGATGCCTGGCTCGAGGATACCGATGGTGCGCTTCTTCTCGTCTACTTCGTAGTCGATTACCGGCTGAAGGCGCTCGGCGATCTTGGCGAACTCAACAAACCAGCGGTTTGCGTCGCCAGAAGCTGGGCCAGAAATGATTAGCGGGGTGCGAGCCTCGTCGATAAGAATCGAGTCGACTTCGTCAACCACAGCGAAGAAGTGACCGCGCTGAACAAGTTCAGACTTGCTCCAGGTCATGTTGTCGCGAAGGTAGTCGAAACCAAATTCGTTGTTGGTTCCATAGGTAATGTCGGCCAGGTACTGCTCGCGGCGAACAGCTGGCTCCTGGTTAGCGATGATGCAACCGGTGGTCATGCCAAGGGCGCGGAAGACGCGACCCATGAGCTCACTCTGGTAGCCGGCAAGGAAGTCGTTAACGGTGACGATGTGAACGCCTCGGCCAGCGATCGCGTTTAGGTATGCAGGAAGGGTTGCGACCAGGGTCTTACCTTCACCGGTGCGCATCTCAGCGATGTTGCCAAGGTGGAGTGCGGCACCACCCATTAGCTGAACGTCGAAGTGACGCATACCAAGGGTGCGCTTTGAAGCTTCGCGAACCGCGGCAAACGCCTCAGGAAGAAGATCATCTAGGCTCTCACCGGCGGCGTAGCGCTCGCGCAACACCGAGGTTTCGTTCTGGAGCTCGTCATCGCTGAGCGCAGTGAAGTTCTCTTCGAGCGCGTTGATCGCGACTGCGTAGTTGCGCAGCTTTGCAAGGATTCTGCCCTCGCCCGCGCGCAGTAGTTTGTCGATGATGTTAGCCAAGATTTTGCTCCAAACCGGTTGTGTTGGTCTACCTCTAATCTTAGACGAAGGGCCCAGCCGCAATGCGGCTGAGCCCCTCGTTCGCTGATAGGCGAATCCTGCTTATGAAAGTGTCAAAACCCCGTAATTCCAACCCTTGCGGCGGTAAACCACGCTCGGCTTGCCGGTGGCGGCATCCTTGAAGAGATAGAAGTCGTGGCCGACTAGCTCCATGTGATACAAAGCGTCATCGACCGACATTGGGTTGCCGACAAATTCCTTGTGGCGAATGACTACCGGGCTCTGCCCGAAGTCTGGAGCAGAATCCTCAGCCGGAGCGCCGCCCTTACCGAGCAGCACGTCAGAATCCACCGGCTGAATGTCTAGTGCAGCAAAGTCGGTTGCAGTGAGTTCACTGGTGCCGATGCTGCCGTGAGCACCGTGGTGCACTTTGCGACGGTCAGCCGCGCGACGAAGGCGTTCTGAGAGCTTGCCAAAGGCAATGTCGAAGGCCGAGAACTTGTCGCCTGCGTGGGCTTCGGCTCGGATGATGTGCCCTGGTTCGATAACGGTTAGCTCAACCTGATCTTCGGGGCCGGAGGTTCTACTGTGGTCGTGTCTGGTCACCTTGATTTCTAGTGACTGCACTTTATGGGCCAGCTGCTCTACTTTGTGTGATCGCTCTGCGACGTAGTCGCGGAACCGGTCGGAGACACTCAAGTTGCGAGCGGTGATGTTGATTTCCATGATTACCTCCATTTCAGGCGCCATTGCCTGTGACACAAAAGGTATACCCATTTTTAACTTTTCGCTTGCGTTTTCAGAATAGTCTCAGAAAAAGTCAAGAATCCGAGAACCTCTCCTCCGGCTTTGGTTACCGCTCGGGCTGCCTCGGTGAGGGTTGCGCCGGTGGTGACAATGTCATCGATGAGCAAGACGCGCTGGCCAGCCAGCGCAGAACTACCGACCATCGAGCCGTCCAAATTTTCCCTGCGCTCCTCGACTGCAAGGCCCGATTGATCGGCCACGACTCGCGCAAAGCTCAAACCGGTGTTCACCCTCAGCTCGCTCCCCGAAACCTGGCTCAGACTCATAGCGAGGATTTTGGCGGGTTGGTAACCGCGTTTTCGATAGTTCGCTTTGGAACTCGGAGCGGGAACCAGCAGGGTTCCATCGATTTGGTTGGGTAGTTCATCCTTGACTGCAGACAGACCCAGGCGCAAGGCCGTTGCGAGATGAGGAGCCAGAGCCGTTAGACCGTTTTCTTTGAATGCGTGAATGAGAGTTTTCTCGACCTCCCCATAATCGGTGACAGCCCAGCCTCGCAAACCAAAGCGTTCAACTTGGCGAGGAGTTAATTTCAGCTCCGTAGCGCAAGCGCGGCAGAGCGCCGACCCGACCGCCGCGCACAAAATGCATCGGCATGGCAAGAGCAAATCAAGTAGTTCATCGAGAAGTTTCACTCGGCCATAATGAACCGAGTTGGCGCTCGCAGAAAACGATTGCGACACAGTTGTGCACAGCTAGCGCCACGGTGAAACTAGTTTGCGAAGTGCAGTGCGCTCACATTTGAAGCAATTTGGGACCAGGAAATATTCGTATAGCTAAATAGGTTTCCATCTGCACCTAGGGAGTAGATCGATGAATCCCCAAGTCGTGCCTCAAAGGTGCGGACTCCTCGGATAGACCCTATATCGCGGCTGCTGCCGCCGATTGTGTAGAAGGTTACGCCCATCGTGCCATCACTAAACATGTGCAAACTCGCTAGGGTGTTTTCATCTGACCATGAGATGGATCTAGGCGAATCCGCCGCCTTTACCACTTCAATTGGAACGCCAATCGAGATTGGCAGACCCGAGCTGTCTCGAAGGATTCCAGCAACGTAAACCTGGCGAGTAGTCCCCGAACCGGCAAGTATCGCGATGCGAGAGCCCTCAGCGCTGATTGAGAACTGCGCTCTCGGGAAGGAATCAAGCCAACCCAGTTTCAAGTTGCGACGATTTCCCTCTGGAGAGGTCACCTGAACAACTTCCCCCGCGGTCTTAGTCATGGTCCAAAGGTTTGCCTGGGCATCAAACATCGGTGCAAGTTGGGCCGCCCGCGAGTCAATCAGGGATGGTGAAACACCAAAAATGCCAATGTGCGACCGGTAAATGCCCGTTGGGCACTTCAAAGCAACCCAATCCTGCGATGCCGTGATGGCAAAATCCGTCGCGCCGGTGCGAGCAATCAGGTCAGCGGTGCCGCTAATTGGAGTCGATACGCCGCTGGCGAAAAACTTCAACTCTCCACGCTGCAAAATTACAGCCTGGCTACTGGCAACAGTCGGCACTAGAGAAGGTAGGTCAGCGATTTCCTGCGGCCCGCGTTCGATAGATATTGCCACTGTGTAGACGTTTGGCAACTGAGTCAACGTGGCCTTGATCTGAGCCTTCATCAGGCGTTTCGTTGCGGCCTTTGCGGTCAGGGCCTTCGCATTCAAGTCGATAGACGCAACACCGTCGGCCACCGTGACCGAGTTAAGCGAGAGCGCTGTGCCAGCCGGGAAGGCGCTTGTTACAGAACTCTCTAGCCAAGCGCTCGGCCCCTTTAGAAGGGCGTTAACCATTCGGGTAGCCGTGGATGCGCGACTCGGGAACCAGCGCAGGTCGGGAACAAGGTGAGTCTTTTGCGAGTCGAAGAAATAGATCGAATAGCTGCGGAAAATAACGTCGAAAACCGGGCGAATCAAAATGGTCAGATTAGGAGCGTTTGAGATTCTCCACTCTCCGTTTTCACGAACCATTTTGAATTTCAGTAACCGCGAGCTTCCTGGGTCTAACTCCTTGAAATTGCCATCTCCGTCGACAAGAGCCTGCACCTCGAGGTTTATCGTTGCCTCGTTGCTAGCGTTGAAGCTGATGGTTGGGTTGCCCTGCTGGATGAGAACCTCATTGTTCGGCTTCCATTTGGTCTTGAAGTCTTGGGTCAAATACTGACGAGCGGCCTCATAGTCATTCTGTGGACCGGTGCCTGCGTTGATGAAACCATTCAAAATCTCCTGCTGAGCTTCCCCTGAGGATGGCCCGCTCGGTGAGTAGTAAAGGTAATCACTGGCGATATCACCCTTTATTTCTGGGCCAACCTTGGCTTCACCGGAGCGAGGCAGTTGCGCGCAACCGGCCAAAATTAGTGTGACCAAAGCGGCGGCTAGAACCTTGGTAAACCTGCTCATGCGTCACCCTTCTTCTTGGCCTTCTTCGGAGGCAAGGGTAGCGGCGACTGCGTGAAAACCATTCCCTTGCGACGCGGCAGCGTGAGGCGAAACGACGCCCCTTCGTTTGGCTTAGCCCAGACCTGCAACCATCCATCGTGAAGGTGCGTGTCCTCGAGTGAGATGGCAAGACCCAGACCGGTTCCACCGGTGGTGCGCTTTCGCGCCGGGTCAGCTCGCCAGAAGCGGTCAAAAACTCGATCCACCTCGGCACGAGACATGCCCACGCCCTCATCTGTGACGCTTACTGCAACGGCCGATTCACTTGCCGCAACGGAAACACGAATAGGTTTTCCCTCGCCGTGTTCGATTGCATTAGCCAGTAGGTTGCGCAGCAATCGCTCGATTCGACGACTATCCATTTCGGCGTCGATCGGACCCGAAGGGATGTCAATCTGTATCTCCGAGCCCTTGCTCGTAGCTAGAGGTTCGATACCGGCTATTGCCATACCTACGATGCCGATAAGGTCTTGCATCTCGAGATCGGCAATCACGGCACCAGCGTCGTAGCGAGAAATCTCGAGCAGATCGTTTAGCAGCGCCTCGAATCGCTCGATCTGGTCATGCATAAGCTCAGCAGATCGTTTTACGGGAGGCGAAAGTGTTTCGCGACCGGCAAAGATCATGTCGCCAGCGAGTTTGATTGTGGTCAACGGAGTGCGAAGTTCGTGAGACACGTCTGACACGAATCGCTGTTGCATTTTCGAAAGGCTCGCAAGCTGCGTGATCTGACTTTGAAGCGACTGGGCCATCTTGTTGAATGAACGAGCCAGGATAGCGATGATGTCCTCGCCTCTTTCTGGGAGACGTCGATCTAGAGCGCCCTCGGCTAGCTGCTCAGAAACCTCGGCCGCTAGACGTACCGGGCGAACCAACCAGTCGGTAACAAAGAAGCTGATCGCACCGATCATAAAGAGCAAGATAAATCCGCCAAAGAAGAGCGTTCGCTGCACGAAGTCGAGCGTTTGCTGCTCGCTGTTGAGGTCAAAGACGAGGTAAAACTCATAGCTTCCGGCTAAGGGAATCTGAATTGGTGCACCGACAACGATCCCCGGATGCTCAGACCCGCCGACCGGCAGCGCAATCGACTGATAAATCAGCTTGCCCGATGATGCCCGCACTTTAGACCGCATGGTGCTTGGTATGACAGTTGGGTCTAGATCGGCAGAGATTGGGCTTTGCAGGATTTGACCGCTGGCCTGCCCCGGGCTTCGTAGCAGCGCAACCCTGCGAGAGTTTGTGGTTCCGGTCGATTCGATGCTCGGAACGATGGTGTTCATTAGCGATTGCAGGGCAACTTCACTGCTCACGCTGGAAGCGGAGAAGGTGTTCTGAACCTCGACCACCGCGCGTTCCGACTCTGCGAGTACCTGCGTTTGACGAGTAGAAAAAAGGCCGCCGCCGATTGAGTAACTGAGAAATCCTCCAACGACGGTTAGAGCTATTCCTGAAATAACTACGGTCGAGAAAACCGCTCTAACCTGAAGAGAACGCCGAAATAGGCTTATCGCCCAAGAGGCGACGCCGCGAAATCGCACTTAGCCCTGGCCCGCCTTGTAACCGACACCACGAACGGTGGTGACAATCTTCGGGTTATCTGGGTCGTCCTCGATCTTTGAACGAAGTCTCTGCACGTGCACGTTGACTAGACGAGTATCGTCGTTATGACGGTAGCCCCAAACCTTCTCGAGCAACATGGCTCGGCTGAAGACCAAATTCGGCTTCTGAGCAAGCGCCAATAGCAGACTGAACTCGAGTGGAGTTAGCGAAATCCTTTCCGCGCCGCGACGCACCTCGTGCCCCTCGACATCCAACGTAAGTGGACCGATCTTTACGGTGCCCTCTGCTAAAGCCCCAGCAAGTGGGCGAAGACGTGCTCGAATGCGAGCGGTCAGCACTCCCGGATCGAAAGGCTTGACCACGTAGTCATCCGCCCCCGCCTCAAGGCCGAGAACAACATCGTCACTCTCGGTCTTGGCGGTAAGCATGATGATCGGGGTGCCAGAAATCGCACGGATTTCACGGCAGACTTCAATTCCGGTCTTGCCCGGAAGCATGACATCCAAGAGAACTAGGTCTGGATTTTCGCTATTGAATCGATCAAGGGCACCCGCGCCAGCATCATGAAACGCAACGCTAAAACCCTCAGATTCGAGAACGATGCCGACCATTTCGCGAAGGGCGTTGTCATCATCCACAACCAAAATCTTGTGTGACATTACGATTCCATTTTTCTCTTGGGTTCTTTGGTTCTAGTAGCGGTAGTGGTCAACCTTGTAAGGGCCAGTAACGGGCACGCCGATGTAAGCAGCCTGCTCTGCATTCAACTGTGTCAGTTCAACACCCAGCGCGTCAAGGTGGAGACGAGCAACCTTTTCATCGAGGTGCTTCGGCAAGATGTGCACGCCGAGTTCATACTGGCTTGCCTTGGTGAAGATTTCGATCTGCGCGAGCACCTGATTGGCGAACGAGTTACTCATTACGAAGCTTGGGTGACCGGTTGCATTTCCGAGATTCATCAAGCGACCCTCACTCAGAATCAGAACCGAACGGCCGTTAGGCAGGCGCCACTCGTGAACCTGAGGCTTAATTTCAACCTTCTCAATTCCTGGGATGCGGTTGATGCCTGCCATGTCGATCTCGTCGTCGAAGTGACCGACGTTGGCGACGATGGCCAGGTGCTTCATGCGCTGCACGTGCTCAGGGGTGATAATTCCCTGGTTTCCGGTTGCGGTCACAAAGATGTCAACCGTCTCGATTACCGACTCAAGCTTTGCGACCTGGAATCCATCCATGGCCGCCTGAAGTGCACAGATCGGGTCGATCTCGCTGACGATTACTCGTGCACCCTGGCCACGTAGGGCCTCTGCCGAACCCTTGCCAACATCGCCATAACCGGCAACGAAAGCGACTTTGCCGCCCATTAGAACATCGGTAGCGCGGTTAAGGCCGTCTGGAAGCGAGTGACGGATGCCGTACTTGTTGTCGAACTTTGACTTGGTTACAGAGTCATTTACGTTGATGGCTGGGAACAACAGTTCGCCACGCTTGTGGAACTCGTAGAGGCGGTGCACACCGGTCGTGGTCTCTTCGGTAACACCTTTGATTTCCTTTGCAATCTTGGTGAATCGACCGGGCTGTTCGACGATGCTCTTACGCAAGAGCTCGAGGATGACTCCATACTCTTCTGAGTCGGTTGGTGCGGTTGCTGGAACGGCACCGGCCAGCTCAAACTCGCGACCCTTGTGCACGAGCAGGGTAGCGTCGCCACCGTCGTCGAGGATCATGTTTGGGCCAACGAAGTCGGCGCCGGCTGCATTGGCTTCTGCCGACCAGTCGAAGATTCGATCGGTGCACCACCAGTACTCATCCAGCGATTCGCCCTTCCAGGCGAATACCGGGGTTCCGGCAGGAGCCTCAGGGGTTCCAGTGCGGCCAACAACTACGGCAGCTGCAGCTTCATCCTGGGTTGAAAAGATGTTGCATGAGGCCCAGCGGACCTGAGCACCAAGGTCAACCAGGGTCTCGATGAGAACCGCGGTCTGCACGGTCATGTGCAGCGAACCGGTGACGCGGGCGCCCTTCAGTGGTTGGCTAGCGGCAAACTCGCTGCGCAGAGACATAAGCCCTGGCATCTCGTTTTCGGCAAGGCGAATTTGGTGGCGACCGGCCTCGGCAAGCGATAGGTCGGCGACCTTGAAATCAAATGGGGTGTTGCTTGAAGACATGTTTAGGCTTTCTGCTGGATGAGGCCTAGGACCTCATCGCGAATCTGGGTCATGGTGTCTTCGTTCGAGGCTTCGACGTTTAGACGAAGTAGCGGTTCGGTGTTCGAGGCACGAACGTTGAACCACCACCACTGGCCAGCTTCGGCAGGCTTGCCTTGCGCTGTGATGCCGTCAAATTCGTCAAAAGTCGCGCGATCGGCGAAAGCCTCAACAACGCGTGCCTTTGCGGCTGCGACATCTGAAACGGTCGAGTTGATCTCGCCGCTCAAGAAATAGGGGTTGTACTGCTTGGCAAACTCTGAGAGTGGTTTCTCTTGGTTTCCAAAATCTGCCAACACATGCATGGCCGCCAACATTCCGTTATCGGCACCCCAAAAATCACGGAAGTAATAGTGAGCAGAGTGCTCGCCACCGAAAATAGCGTTGGTTTCGGCCATCTTGTCTTTGATCAGCGAGTGACCAACGCGAGTTTTAACCGGCTTCGCGCCATCGACCGCGATGACTTCCTCAACAACGCGAGAAGTTAGCAGGTTGTGTAGCACGCTGATTGGGGCACCCGGGTTGGTTGCCTTTTCACGGGCAATTTCACGGCGAGCGACGATTGCTGCAACGGCAGAAGGGGTAACCGCATCGCCCTTCTCATCGACCACGAAGACTCGATCTGCGTCACCATCGAAAGCCAAACCGATATCGGCTCCATGCTCAACAACTGCTCGCTGGAGGTCGACCAGGTTCTTTGGGTCAAGCGGGTTTGCTTCGTGGTTAGGGAAGGTTCCATCCAGCTCGAAGTACATCGGAATGATCTCTAGTGGCAACTTGTGCAGGTCGGTTCCGGTGCCCAAAACGGCCGGCACGGTCATGCCGCCCATTCCGTTCGCTGCATCGACGACAACCTTGAGTGGGCGAATGCTGTCGAGGCTAACCATCTCGCGCAGGTAGCTCGCGTAGCGAACGAGGATGTGCTCGTCACGGTAGGTTCCAGGAACCTCGACCTCTTCCAAGCCGTTGGCCAGATAAACCTTGGCGCGGTCTCGGATGGCGGCCAAACCGGTGTCGAGGCTGATGCCTCGAGCGCCGGCGCGTGAAAACTTGATGCCGTTATAAGCGGCTGGGTTGTGGCTAGCGGTAAACATCGCTGCCGGTGCGTTGAACAGACCAGAGGCGAAGTATGACTCGTCGGTTGAGCAAAGGCCGATCGAGACTACGTGGGCACCACGTGCCTGAGCTCCGATGGCAAAGGCATCCGCGAATTCTGGTGATGAATCACGCATGTCGTGGCCGACAACCACTTCTCGACCGGCTGCACCGAGTTCGTCAACAAAACCTGCGGCGAGCGCGGTGACGATTTCGGCGGTTAGGGCGGTGCCCACCAAACCTCTTACGTCATAGGTTTTGACGAGTGAATCCCAGTCGATGCTCATGTAATCCGTTCTAAAAAATCAACCCTTCTAGGATACCAGCGAGAGGCTTGGATTATCGGGGCGGGCGCCGGTCAATAGACTGATTACATGGCAGGCAAAGGCATTTCTCGAGGCGCATTTCGCGACCGCCACGGGCGCGGGATTCGACGCCCGGTCTTGAGTAACCTCTATCGCCACGGAGAGACCCGGCAGGCTTCGTTTAATCTGGTCGTCCGCTCGACTTGTGAATTCCTGCAGGCCACCTGGCCCGAAGAGTTGGCCGATCTAAAGTGGCAGGTCATGGATGCGCCTGCCATTCGTGAAGATTCTCAAACGGTTAGACGCTGGGCCACTAAAAAAGCCGAGATGACAATCTGTATTTTTCGAGTGCCCATAGAACGCCTGGGGCATGCCCGTCGCGCAGATCCGCTGCACGAGCGAATGCACATCGAAGAGTACGTATTTGCGGCCGTTGCCCACCTCTTGGATAAAGAGCCTTGGGAACTTGTTCCGGAACGCTACCGACCGGAATAGAGCTGTGCTTGGTAAGCGCTGCGGCTAGCGGACCATAACGGCAACCTGGCCGCCTGGGTTCTTGTAGTCGAGCAGTGGCACAGCCGCGAGCGAACCGTCCACATCCACAATCATGGTGCCGAAGAATGGGGCCTTTTCGGATGACAACTTCAGCTTGGCACCCGGTGCGAATTTGAGGGTCAGCTGACCAGCCGCTGGAACGGTAAACGACCTAGCCGCTCCGCCATTTTGAATGAGCTGCAAGGTGGTGTCCGCTGCGGCCGGGTTAGCGATGCTCAACTTTGAAATACCAGAACTTGGCACACTGAAACCAACCGTTCCCGACTGGGCAGTGGCCGAGATTAGCCAAGCGAAATCGACCTTACTCTTGACCACGCGATGCAGCCGGATCGACGAGCCAATCGGCTGGTCGGCTCTAACGATGGCTATAAAGTCACCGTCCTGCAATCCAGAAAGCGGAATATCTGCCGTCGTTCCGCCTTGGATGGTTTGTCTCACCACAGTGCCAAAAGTCTTTGCGGTGGAACCAAGAATCTGCGCGGTGACGGTCGCCGATTTGGTACCTGGCACGAAAACTCTCAGCGTAGGCACTAGATCTGCATAGTCAGCGTTTGCCATCAACTTAGAAGCGTCTGCCGAACCTCGAATGAAAACTCCCGGAATCGTTTGGAGATTTCCGAACGCCGCCGAAGGGGCAACGTAATCGACACCACCGTTTGCTAGGCCACGAATGGTTTTTTCCTGGATCCAAGCGGCAACCAAGCCGCCTCGACTGACCAGGTGAGTGCTGAAAGTCTTGGTTTTTGGCACATAACTCGCAAGCGGCACAACCGTGGTCTTGCCGGCCGCAATCGAAATGCCCGACATTCCAGAGCCGGTTACTAGTCCACGCTCGTTGTAAATCTGAAGGCTTACCGTCGAGTCGACCTGGGTGACATTCTTAATCACCAAAAGCGATTCTCGGCCGGTGCTGGTGTCTCCGCCGATGAACCAAAGATCGTTGCTCGGTCGCTGGCAGGCTGCTCCGGTTAGCCCAGCCAACCCATCGGCCGCTACCGACTGAATCTGATTGGCGTTAAGCAAGACAGAGTTTTGTTCGGCGCGACCGGCCGGGTCGACCGCGGTCAATTGACTACCCCGGATGAGCATCGAGGTTCCGGCAGGCCCATTGAAGTCGCTGCTGATTTCTGGGTTACCAACCGATTCAAAGGCGCCAACCTTGGTTCCCGAAGCACCTCCGGTTCGATAAACACCACCGGGGCAAACCAAACTCAAATCTTGAGCTTTTACCTTGAGCACATCTGCCTTCGGAACTTCACCCACGGTCAGATTGAAATGCGGCGCAAACCAGACCAATCCGACCAAGGCTGAGGCCAGGGCAAGAAGGGCGCTTAGACGCTTAATCACTGAGCATCCTCCCCCGACTCGATGAAAATCTCTTCGGCGCCACGACGACGCGGTGAGCGAGAAGGCAGCGCCATTAGAGCAAACCCGACCAGGATGACCACTTGGACGGCCTTCGTAATTGACCAAGGTGAGCTTGGGTCTTGCAACTCGGCCTGAGCCGGTTTGCGAACTCGCCACAGGCGACCGAAGTCGGTGTTACCGACGGTTTCCAGATCGGAAACCGAATCGAGGGCGATGCCAAGCTCTGAAAGTTCTCCGGATGCTCCCGCTGGAACCAAGACATAACCGATGTGCTGCTTTTGCAGTCTCGAAGCAATTGGCGTGCCATTTGCCGAGACCAGGTCGGCGACCAATTGGGCAATGTCTGAGTACTTCTGCTTTGACATGCCCGCGATCGAGAATCGGTAGGCCAAACTGACATCATCCAGGTGCACGCCGTCACCGGCCACCAATTCGGCGGCCAATCGCTTCGCGCCTGAAGAATCAACGCTCGGGGTAAGCACCAAGAGCTTGAGGCTCGAACCCTGTTCGGCCTCGGCAGCGACGATCGAGGGAACCACTCGGCCATCCGAGTATTTAAGGTTCGGGGACTGAACGAAGGCCAGCGCAATTCCCGGAAGCACCGCCAAAATGACGCACAGCGAAGCTATGACACGACGCGCATTCTGAGCCGGGATGCCGTCGACAGCAATAGCCGCGAGGCTGATCAGAACAAGGCCGGCAACAATTAGTAGCGCCAAAGGAGAACCGTTGACGGTTTCGAGATTGGCCTGGCCAACCCCGACCGCCGGGAAGTTGAGCGATGACACCACATAGGCGGAGGTAACAGCAATAATGACCAGGATCCAGCCACTGATGGCCAGACCGATGCGCTTGCGCAGCAGGGCAAACAGAGCAATGAAGACCAAGCCAGCTGAAACCAGCAAACCAGGCAACGGCAGGAACGGTGCAACAGATGAAGGTAATGCCAAACCCGGGTCAGCCAGGATAGCGAGCGGGTGCTCCAGGGCGACCAGGTAGTAGAAGACGGTCGGACTAAAAATTGTGGCCAGCGGAAGACCGACCCAGATTAGGTAACCCACTCGGCGGATGCGAACAAGGGCCAGCAAAACCAATCCGATGAGGATTAGCGGGATGAGGTTGGGCGTTGAAGCTCCGACGACGGCTACGAGTAGGCCCGCGGTTGCCACCCAAGTCCAAGACTGGGTGGTGCTCTTGGTTCGGCGTCCCAGCTGGGTAACCCGGAGTAGTGCGATAACCAGCCATGGCGCTGCCAAGCCGGAGATTAGCGCGGTTAGGCGGCCATCAAGTTGGGCCTGCTGAAGCGCGGGCCAGAATGCGAAGCTGAGCCCCGCAACCACTCGAACCCAGGTGTGATTGGTGAACTGTGCCGCCAATTTCCAAGCGCCCAAGAAGGCAAGCGGTTTAACCAGGAAGAGCAAGATGGCGATAGAGAGCGAAGGTGCCCAGAAGGTTAACCCCGAAAGGCCGGTTAGGACCCAGGCAAATGGGTCACTCGGTGCGAAGAAACCCAAACCGATCGGTTGGTAGCTGGCTCCGGCTCGCACAAAGACATCCCACCAGGATGCGCTCAGCGGAATGATTCCCTTTGCGGTTACCGCAACATCCTTGGGCCACCACTGATAACTGGCAACGACAAGAGCTAAGAACCACCAAAGTCCACCGGTAGCTGCAAAACCCTGGGATGCCTTACCGGTGAGAACGTCACCCTCACCACGGTCGAAGGCGCTGAGGTTATCGATCGCCTCGGCTCGTTCCTTATCGGCTCTCGCGTGAGCTCTGACCTCGGCCCGTGAGGCACGCAGTGTCTTGAGTTCGCGCACCGAGAGTCGACGATGCTTAGCGATATTGGCGCGCGAACTTAGGCGACGCCCAACCGTGAAGAATCCCCACAGCGCTGATGAAACCTCGGCCCAAATCAGCTCTGGACGCTTTCGCGAAACCTGTACAACTGCCCTAAGTAGACCGGTCATCGGCAATACCAGCCAGTAAAGCAAGGCCCAGACAAGTGGCGAATAGGCAAGAATGAGGTGAATCGCAGCACGACGAATCGAAGTCTTCGGTGACGCACCGAGCCAAGCGCGCTTACGCTTGCCGTGCAGCGCTAGCTCAGCGTGCTCAACCCTGGCTGCTGGGACGACAATGACGCGGTGACCAGCGAGGCGAGCTCGCATTGCAAAGTCGATGTCGGCGGCCAGAAGCGGTGCGGCGGCATCAAATCCGCCGAGTTCCCGGAATACGTCTAGCCGGATAAGCGCCGCGGCAGTGCTTACCGCCATCACGTCATCTAGATCATCCAGTTGCCCCTGGTCAAACTGTTCATCAATCGGAGAAAACGGAGCTCCGTTTGAGGTCAGGGTCAAACCAAGCTGGGTTATGATTCTCGGCTGCTGCCAGCGAACCAGCTTTGGTCCGGCGATTGCCACAGATGGCGAAGCTTCAATGGCGGCTAGCATCTCGGCGAGGGCATTGGCCTCCGGAGCGCTGTCATCGTGCAGCAGCCAAAGCCACTGATCTTGGCCATCCAAACCCTCAGCCGCGGCTTCTAGGGAGCCCTGGAGAGAGGTGGCCGAAGCCAGTTTTAGGTAGTTGAAGCCGAGCTGCTCGGCTAGGCCCCTTACCGCGAGGTTGTCGACGTTTTCAGAGGTGTCGATGACCAGGATTCGGTCGGGTGTGCGGGTTTGAGCAGCCAAACTTCTAGCGGTTATCGCAAAGAATTCGTCGGCATCGTGGCTAACCACGACGGCTGTGACAAATGCGTTCATGCCGGCTCTCTAGTTGGGATGCGGGCTAACGGGCAGCACCCAGCTGTTTGTTTAGGCGCGCTTCTTTAGCTTGCGGCGCTCGCGCTCTGAAAGGCCACCCCAGATGCCAAAACGCTCGTCGTTTGCAAGTGCGTAGTCGAGGCATTGAGCCTTGACATCGCAACCACTGCAGATGCGCTTGGCATCGCGGGTTGAGCCGCCCTTCTCAGGGAAGAACGCTTCTGGATCGGTCTGAGCGCAGAGCGCGTCGGCCTGCCAGGCTAGAGGGTCACCCTCAGTGTCAGAGTATGCCCCCGCAACACCTAGTCGAATTGGATCGATAAACCAGTTCTCTGGCACACGACTACGACTGTCCATAACTTTCACCCTTATCTCAAACCGGTGAACCTCAGGGGTTCGATCGCGGTCTGCGAAATACTTTCGTGGTTGTAATTACACCGGTGTAACTCGATGTCTGTCAAGTTGACTTGTAAGCCCGGGCGTGCCGCCCCGAAGCCGGTACCGGGCCCGAAACCCTGTAATCTAAGGGGTATGAGCGTATTAGTCACTGGCGGTGCCGGCTACATCGGTTCACATGTTGTCCGATTGTTACATCAGCGCGCTGAATCGGTAGTCGTTGTCGACTCCCTATCAAGCGGTTTAGTCGACCGAATTGGCAGCTCAAAACTAGTCGAACTCAACCTTGCCGCACCCGATGCCACCGAAATTTTGGCAAGAACCATTCGCGAGCACGGCGTCAAATCGGTGATTCACCTCGCCGCTAAAAAGCAAGTTGGCGTTTCAGTGCAAGAGCCGGAACTCTACTACGAGGAAAACATCGGTGGCATGGCGAACCTACTTAAGGCCATGCGAGAAACCGGCGTTGACCGCCTGGTCTTTTCTTCTAGCGCCGCCACCTACGGCATGCCGGACGTCGACTCATTAACCGAGGACGCAAATTGCAAGCCGATTAATCCCTACGGCGAAACCAAGCTAATCGGTGAGTGGATGTGCGCAAATGCCAGCCGCGCTTGGGGGCTGCGATCGGCTAACCTTCGCTACTTCAATGTGGCCGGAGCCGGTTGGCCCGAACTTGCCGACACCGCGGTTATGAATCTTGTCCCAATCGTTTTCGCGGCCCTAAAAGCCGGAAAGAAGCCGGTGGTTTTCGGCGACGACTATCCGACTGCCGATGGCAGCTGCATCCGTGACTATGTTCACGTGCACGACCTAGCCGAGGCGCACCTGAGCGCCCTTGACTACCTTGAGCGTGACGAGCGAAACTTCTCCACCTTCAACGTTGGAACCGGTTCTGGCTCTAGCGTCTTTGAGGTGCTGAGCGAAATCAAGAGGGTAAGCGGCATCGACTTCGAAATCGACATTCAGCCGCGTCGTGCCGGTGACCCACCTAGCCTCTGCGCCAACGTCTCGAGAATTGAAGAGGAGTTGGGCTGGACCGCTAAGCAGGGTTTGCCAGAAATTATCGAAAGCGCCTGGGCGGCAATCAACTAATCGCGCTGGTTGCCATATAGGCAGTACCGCTCCCAGCGAGAGTGAACTTCTTGGCGTCGGCTCCGATGAAGGCTGCTTCACCACGCTGAAGCACAACTCGCTCCTCGATGCTGTTGCTGACCGCAATTTCGCCCGCCGTGCAAAGCACAATGCTGGCTCCCGGGATGTTCAAATCGGCAAGCACCACGCCGCCGGACAAATCCGCACGGTAAAGAATGAAGTCATCAACCGGAGTTTCGAATTTGACAAGCCCCTGAGCCAATTCGCGTGTCTTCACTAGTTCTGGAGCACTTGGCTCGAAGTTCAGCACTCTCTCGAGCTCGGCAACATCCATGTGCTTCGGGGTTAGACCGCCACGCAAGACATTGTCCGAGGAAGCCATAATCTCGACGCCCAAGCCGCTCAGATAGGCATGGACCTCTCCGGCCGGCAAGAAGAGGGCCTGCCCTGGTTCAAGCCAAACGTGATTCATAAGTAGTGCAACTATGACTCCCGGATCGCCCGGGTAAAGGGCGTTGAGTCGCGCCGCCAGCTCGAACTGTGCAGAAAGATTAGCCTGCTGAGTCAGCTCGGCGGTCACACCATCGAGGTTGCCGCGTCGATTGGTGATGTCAACGAAAAGCTTTTGGAGTCCATCCGGACCATCAAAAATCTCCAGCCAGTGAGTGACGATGCTCTTCAAGCCCTCGGAAACATCGGATGGGTCGAGCATGCTCTCGAGTAGGTTGCGAATCTGTTTCTGACTCTTGAAGCCGCAGAGTGCCTCAAACTCGGTCAGGGCCACGATCATCTCCGGCTTATGACGGTCATCCTTGTAGTTTCGATCAGCCGCGTGCAGACCAACGCCAGCCAAATTCTCGCGAGCAAAACCTTCGGCGGCCTGAGCGCTGTTTGGGTGCGCTTGAATCGAAAGCGGGCTATCGGCGGCCAAAATCTTGAGAAGGAATGGAAGCTGTGCACCATCGAGTGCGGCAATCAAAGTGCGGTTGTCTTCGACGAGACGGGCCGGTGAGCCCTCGTGGGTACCGAACCAAATCTCGGCCATGGGGCGGCCGGTTGATTTGAGGCCAAAGTAATCTGGAATGAGAGTGCTTGAGCCCCAGGCGTAGTCGCGAGCACTATTGGTGATCTTGAAAAGCACGGCCGCATCCTCTCTTTCAGTAACTTGCCCCAAAAGCAACTTAGCCTAATCTGGGCGAAATAGACTTGAGGCACCCGCACCTTTATAGAGAGCCGGCATGAACGCACTGACGCAACCGATTCGCGTGATTTTCAATACGCGTGAAAAGGGCTACCGAGCAAAAACTTGGGTTGCCTCGATTGCTGTTTTTACGTTGATGGCAGGCGACGCCGTTCGCTACTCGGTCGGCTGGTATGGCTGGGGTGTGGTGCTGGCGTTCATCGGCATCAGCTCAATCACCATGTTTCTGCGCAATGATCCGATGATCACGCTTCGAATTGTGCCTTGGCCGCTTTACACACTGATCGCTTGGATGGGCATCAGCACCGTCTGGTCGGCATACCCAGGCTGGACAGCACTGGCTACCCTCTCTCAGATCCTGACCTCGCTATTTGCATTGTTTCTAGTTGCCCGCTTCAGTTGGCGCCACCTCCTGAGAGTTTTCTCCAATGTGATCCGCTTCATCCTGGGCACCTCGCTCGTTTTCGAGTTCGTGGCCGCTGTCGTCGTTCGAGGTCCGATCGCACCGATCTTCAAGAACTACTCGGGTGACAAACCACCGGCCCCGGCTTTTTATTGGACGCAGGGCCACCTCTTCGATGGCAACCGCATCCAAGGCATTGTCGGCAACTCGAACCTGCTGGCATTTGCCGGAATGCTCGGCTTGGTAGCGTTCGCAGTCGAATACTCAATCCTGGGAACACGTCGCTGGATTAGCGCGCTAAGTTTTGTCGCCAGCGCGGTCTGTGTCGACCTGGCTAAATCAGCCGGAATCAGCTTCGCACTGGTCGCCGTTGCGGTCGCCGCCCTGGTCTCGATTTTGGTCGAGGGTAAAGAACGCGAGATTCGTCACCGCTACTACCGCTTTGCCTGGGGTGCCGCCGCCGTTACAGCAATCACCGTGCTGCTGTTCAGGGCTCAGGTCTTTGAGTTTTTTGGCAAGAGCCCAGACATGACCGGTCGCAGCGGCATTTGGAAGATTGTCTTGAAAATGATCGGCCAACACCCTTGGCAAGGATGGGGCTGGATCAGCAACTGGGTGCCTGGCGTGAAACCTTTCGAGGGCCTCGTGGTTATCGACCGCGTGCCTTATTACCAAGCGCATAATGCCTACCTGGATGTCTGGATGCAGATTGGTTTAGTTGGCCTTGTGCTTCTGCTGACCCTGATTGTGCTGACCTTCGTGAAGGCTTGGCGCTTGGCCGTGCGACACACCAGCGCTCTGTATCTATGGCCGGTTTTGTCATTCGTCGGGTTGCTGGTCTGGAGCGCAACCGAGAGCCGAATGCTGATT
>Ga0228701_1000973_pt1 | contig 20882 bp, 21 predicted proteins | sample McNCre117_Aug_MG_2_FD_178017 | JGI IMG/M metagenome (GOLD analysis project Ga0228701, IMG submission 178017) | Freshwater microbial communities from McNutts Creek, Athens, Georgia, United States - 11-17_Aug_MG | ecosystem: Environmental > Aquatic > Freshwater > Creek | place: USA: Georgia...
GAAACATTGGTCAGATAAGACTGCGGGCGTCCCTCGGACGTGTTTTGCCAGACGCCCAGGGTGTAGGTAGCGCGCACCGTGGGGCTGAAGTCATAAGCTACCTTGGCCTTCACATGGTCCTGCACCGTGTGGTACTGCGTGCCAGTACCCAGAATCAACCAGGGTGCATTCGCGCTGCTCATTCCTGGCACTGCGCCCGTCACAGCGGTGCCAGCGGTCCCTGCAGTGCCTGTGCTCACGGTGCGCGTGGCAAAGGTCAGGGGCTGGCCTTGGCTGTCGGTGTGGTTCAGGTTGAGAAACCATGACCAGTCGCCCAAACGGCTGCCCAAAGATGCGCTGGATTGCCAGCCGCCATAAGTGGTGTGCGTGTTGTACAAGTCAAAAGGTTGACGGGTGTAACCCATCTTGACCGTGCCTTCGAGTTTTTCGGGCATCTTGGTCGTGTACTCGACCACGGCGCCCACCGAGTTGCCCGGGTAGGCAGCAGAAAACGGGCCGTACATCACGTCCACCCGTTCTATTTCTTCAGGCGTGACCATGCCCCAGCGCGGCGGAAAGCTCAGGCCGCTGACGCCGTTGCCCAGGTAGTTGCTCAGCAAAATGCCGTCGGCATAGACCGCCGAGCGGGTGCTGTTGCCCGTGCCCGAGGCGCGGCTGGACAGGATGGCATGGTTGTAGTCACCGTTGTAGCGTTTGCGCACCAGCAGGCTGGGGAAGTATTTGAGCGCATCTTCGCTGTCGGTGGCGTTGATGTTTTGCTCGATCTGAGCGGCTGTTATGCCCTCCATGGTGGCCGGAATCTGCGTGGGCAGGGAGGTGGGCTGTTGGCTGACGATGGTGACCACGTCAGCGTCTTTGCTGGGGGCGTTGTCGGTTTGCTGGGCGGAGATGACAAAGGGGTAAGCCATGGCCACAGCCAGGGCAATGCGGTGCTTGCGCATGAAAATTCCTGAAAAAACAAAACACGAAAGACACAGCAAAGCGGCAGTAGCCGCAGCGGCGTCAACAGGGCAAGTTCAGGAAAATGCAGGCGGGCCGCGTGGCGGCAGGGGGGAGCCGGTCAGCCAGGCGATGTGGGCTGCCGGAATGGGACGCAAGGCGTAAGACAGTGAGCTGGGCACCTCCAACGCCACAGACACCCCGGGCAAGGGCCCCACAACGGGGGCGCACAAGGGGCAATCCATGCTGGTCGACACCTTGACGGCATCGCCTGACCCGTCATCGGTCATCACCATCTTCATGCCACCCATGGCGGTACAGACCATCTCAGCTGCTTGGGGCTTGACCCAGGGTGAAGCTACCGCGGCACCCACGAACAACGCAAACCACACCAGCACAAGGCGGGTGAGCAGCTGGGCGTTACGCAAGGTCTGCAAGGTGGACATGGGCCATGATTATGGCGCAGTCGACACGGGTCTCAGGCCAGATCGCGCAACACCTGCGCCTCGATCAGCGCCCACTCGTCATCGCAGAACAAGCGCGATCGCGTGTGAAACGCTTTGCCGGTATTGCCTTCAAGCGAGAAGGTGCCGCCAGAGCCATCGATCACATCGAGGATGAGCTGGGTGTGCTTCCAGTACTCGTATTGCGACTTGCCGATGTAAAACGGTACGCCGCCCACCTCACCCAGCTTGACGTCGTAGGGGCCGATGGTCAGGTCGGTGGGCAGGTAACAGTTGGCAGCGCTGTTGTCGCAGCAGCCTCCGCTTTGGTGAAACATGAGTTCGCCGTATTCGGCCTGCAGTTGGGCAATGAGCGCCAGTGCTTCGGGGGTGGCCACCACGCGTTCAACCATGGGTGTCTCCTTGTTCTGAACCGTCATTTGGGTGCGCTCAGCGCAACAACCGGGCGGGCGGCCACCTCATGCTGGAGTACCAGAAATCGGTGACCGCCCGGCCCGGCCGTTGCGCCGGAACCGTTCATCGAGGCGAACGGTGAATCAGAAGAAGCCCAGCTTGTTCTCGCTGTAGCTCACCAGCAGATTCTTGGTTTGCTGGTAGTGGTCCAGCATCATTTTGTGGGTTTCACGGCCAATGCCCGATTCCTTGTAGCCACCAAAAGCGGCGTGTGCCGGGTAGGCGTGATAGCAATTTGTCCACACACGGCCAGCCTTGATGGCGCGACCCATGCGGTAGGCCACGTTGCCATTGCGGCTCCACACGCCTGCACCCAACCCGTAGAGCGTGTCGTTGGCAATCGCCAGGGCTTCGGCTTCGTCCTTGAAGGTGGTCACGGCCAGCACGGGGCCGAAGATTTCTTCCTGGAAGATGCGCATCTTGTTGTGGCCTTTGAACAGCGTGGGCTGCACATAAAAGCCACCGTCCAGGTCGCCGCCCAACTTGGCTTGACCGCCACCGGCCAGCACTTCAGCACCTTCCTGTTTGCCCAGATCCAGGTAGCTCAGGATCTTGGTCAGCTGTTCCTTGCTGGCTTGCGCGCCCATCATGCTGTCGGTGTCCAGCGGATTGGCGTGCTTGATGGCGGCAACGCGCTTCAAGACGCGCTCCATGAACTTGTCATAGATGCTTTCCTGGATCAGTGCACGGCTGGGGCAGGTGCAGACCTCGCCTTGGTTGAAGGCGAACAGCACCAGGCCTTCGATGGCTTTGTCGAGGAAGGCGTCGTCCTTGTCCATCACATCGGCAAAGAAGATATTGGGCGACTTGCCGCCCAGCTCCAGCGTGGCCGGGATCAGGTTGTTGGCTGCGGCCTGGGCGATCACGCGGCCTGTGCTGGTGGAGCCGGTGAAAGCAATCTTGGCGATGCGCTTGCTGTTGGCCAGCGGCATGCCGGCTTCGCGGCCAAAACCGTTGACCACGTTGAGCACGCCCGGGGGCAGCAGGTCGGCAATCAGCTCGACCAGGATCAGGATGGAGATCGGCGTGGATTCAGCGGGTTTGAGCACCACACAATTGCCCGCGCCAAGCGCTGGGGCCAGTTTCCAGGCAGCCATGAGGATCGGGAAGTTCCACGGAATGATCTGACCGACGACGCCCAGCGGCTCGTGGATGTGGTACGCCATGGTGTTCTCGTCGATCTCGCTGATGCCGCCTTCTTGGGCGCGCACGCAACCGGCAAAGTAACGGAAGTGATCGACGGTCAGCGGGATGTCGGCGTTGAGCGTTTCGCGGATGGCCTTGCCGTTGTCCACGGTTTCAGCATAGGCCAGCAGCTCCAGATTCTGTTCGATGCGATCGGCGATCTTGAGCAGGATGTTGCTGCGCGTGGTGGCGTCGGTTTTGCCCCAGGCATCAGCGGCCTTGTGGGCGGCGTCCAGCGCCAGCTCGATGTCGGCGGCGTCCGAGCGCGCGGCTTGCGTGTAGACCTTGCCGCTGATGGGCGTGATGACATCGAAGTATTGGCCCTTAACCGGGGCCACAAACTGACCACCAATGAAGTTGTCGTAACGGGTTTTGTATTGGATCTTGGCGCCTTCGGCACCGGGTGCTGCGTAAATCATGAATGTCTCCAGTCAGGTAATGAACGTCTCTCAGGACGTGCCAGGTCATTCGCACCATTCGTGCCAACTTTTCCCCGCCTGTTGCGCACCTGAGTCCACCCCAAGAATGTCTCACTTTGGTACAGCACCTGTGACAGAGCGCTACAAAACTTCCACACAACGCTCCACCCTGGTACAGACTTGACCCCCATCAAGGTCGTTTGACCTGCACCCAACGGGCACACACCGTCATCTGGGTGACCCGCACGGCCCGATGCTGCCGTTACGCTCCGGTTTTTGCGTTGTCTCACGAAAGGCTCCCCATGCTCACACTCTGCGGTTTTGCAGGCAGCAATTACTACAACAAAGTCAAATTTGCCCTGCTGGAAAAAGGCGTTTCCTTTGAAGAAGAATTGGCGTGGGTGGGGCAAACCGACCCTGCAGCCAGCCCCTTGGGCAAGGTGCCCTATCTGAAGACCGAACACGGCCCGGTGTGCGAGTCGGCGGTGATGCTGGAATACATCGAGCAGCGCTATCCACAGAACCCCCTGCTGCCCAGCGATCCGTTTGCAGCGGCCAAAGTGCGTGAACTGGCCCTGTTTCTGGACCTGCACCTGGAACTGGTGGTGCGCAACCTGTACCCGGAAGCCTTTTTTGGCGGCAAGGTCAGCGATGCCACCAAAGAAAAAACCGCCGCGCAACTGGAAAAGAACATCGCCGCCTTTGCCGGACTGGCACGGTTCGCCCCCTTTGTAGCGGGTGAGACCCTGACCGTGGCCGATTGCGCCGCCGTGACGCACCTGCCGCTCGTTTCGGGGGCCACCAAACTGATTTACGGCAAGGACTTTCTGGCCGACCTGCCAGTGCGTGACTACATCAAGATGATGAATGCGCGCCCCGCGATGCAACAGGTCAATGCCGACCGCAAGGCCAACACCGAGCTGATGCTGTCACGCATGAAAGCGCGCTGAAGGGCCCGCCCGATCAGCGCACCAGACTGACCGCCTTGATTTGCGCCCACACGGGCATGCCCGGGCGCAGTTGCAGCTGGTCAACCGCACGGGCCGTCAACCGCGCCAGCAAGGGCGTGCCCTGCGCATCGAGCTGCACCAGCACTTGCTGCTCTGGGCCATGGGGCACCAGTTGTTGCACCAAGCAAGGCACATGGTTCTGGATGCTGGTCTGTTCGGCCCGGGTCAGAGTGATGCTCACGTCGCGCGCCAAGACACGCACACGCAGGGCCGAGCCGATCGGCGCATCGTCCGCCGCCGCCCACAACTCGCCCCCCGGCAAGGCCAATCGGCACAAGCCCCAACGGGCATCCAGCCCGGCCACCACCCCTGTGACCAATGCCCCCACGTCATCGCCCAGATGCACAGGCCATTGCGCGGACGACAGCACTTCTTGCACCGGCCCGCTGGCACGCACCTGTCCGGCTTCGAGCACCACCAGGATGTCGGCCAGATGCGCCACTTCATCGCCCGAGTGGGTCACGTACAGCATGGGCACCTGAAGGTGCTGGCGCAAGGCGTGCAGCCAAGGCAAAACCTCGCGCTTGCGCGGTCCGTCCAGAGACGCCAGCGGTTCATCGAGCAACAGCAAACGGGGCTGCACCGCCAGCGCCCGGGCGATGGCCACGCGTTGACGTTCACCGCCCGACAAATGCTGCGTGGGCCGATCAAGCAAATGCCCGATGCCCAGCACCCCGATGGCCTGGTCCAGGGCTTGGCATGCCGCAGGCTGTTGCGCCTTGGGCAGGCGGTGCAGCCCATAGTGCAGGTTGCCGCGCACGTCGTGGTGGTCAAACAAGCTGGCTTCCTGAAACACCATGCCCAAACGCCTTTGCCACAGCGGCACAAAATGCGCCTGGTCATCGTCTTGCCACAGGGCATCGCCCACCTGCACACGGCCCCGGGCACGTTCGAGACCTGCCACGCAGCGCAGCAGCGTGGTCTTGCCCGAACCCGATGCCCCCCACAGCACCGAAATGCCCTGTGCGGGAAGACGCAATTGCACATCGAGTGCAAAACCAGGGCGGTGCAAAGACAGCTTCAAATCGAGTGCATCGCTCATGACAGCCTCATTCCATGGCGGCGCTTGAGCACGGCCAACAGCAGCAGCACCCCGAAGGCAAATGCCGCCATGCCACCGGCCAGCAGATGGGCCTGCGCGTATTCCATCGCTTCCACATGGCCATAAATCAGCGTGGACAGCACACGGGTTTGCCCCGGGATGTTGCCGCCCACCATCAACACCACCCCAAACTCACCCAGAGTGTGGGCAAAACTCAACACGGCTGCCGTGAGCACACCATGCCGGGCCTGCGGCAAGGCCACGGTCAAAAACGCATCGAGTGGACGGGCCCCCAAGGTCATGGCCGCTTCCATTGGGCGCGACCCCATGGCCTCAAAGGCCGCCTGCAAGGGCTGCACGGCAAATGGCAACGAATACACCACCGAGCCGATGACCAAACCGCTGAAGCTGAACGACAATGTGCCCCAACCCAACCATTGGGTGAACTGCCCCAGCGGCCCATGGGGCCCCAGCGCCACCAGCACATAAAAACCCAGCACCGACGGCGGCAACACCAAAGGCAAAGTGACCAGCGCCCCCACGGGTTCACGCCAGCGCGAAGGCGTGCGGGCCAGCCACCAGGCCAGCGGCGCGCCCAGCATCAAAAGCAGCACCGTGGTCACGCCGGCCAACTTGAGCGTCAGGGCCAGTGCAGGCCAGGCCTCTGGGCTGAGCCCCCATGTTGCGGGTGTCAAGCTCACAGGCGGTATCCATAAGCTTTGATCACCTCACGGGCGCTGTCGCTGCGCAGGAACTGCAGCAAGGCTTTGGCCGCAGGCTGCGCCTGCCCTGCTTTGAGCAACACTGCATCCTGACGCAAAGGCTCGTGCCATGCGCTGGGCACCACCCAGGCCGAGCCCGAGGTGATTCGACCCTCCACCATGACCTGTGACAAAGCCACAAAGCCCAGTGCGGCGCTTTCGGATTTGACAAACTGAAACGTCTGCGAAATGTTTTCACCCATCACCAGTTGGGGGCGCACCGTGTCTAGCAAACCCATCCGCGTCAAGACTTGCATGGCCGCCGCACCATACGGCGCCAACTTGGGATCAGCCGCGGCCAGCTTGCCCGGCAACTGGCGCAGCAACTGGCCTTGTGGGTCCACCAAGCCGGCTTGAGCACTCCACAACACCAATTGCCCCTCGGCATAGGTGAAGGCGCTGCCCGCCACCGCCAAGCCGTCTTGCACCAGCCGCACCGGGGTTTGGTCGTCAGCGGCCAACAACACGGCAAACGGAGCCCCATGGCGGATCTGCGCATAAAACTTGCCGGTGGCACCAAAAGACAGCTGCGCCTTGTGGCCGGTGGCCTTCTCGAAAGCCGCAGCGATTTTTTGCATGGGTGCGGTAAAGTTCGCAGCCACTGCCACCTGAACCTCATCGGCTTGCGCACCCAAACTCAGGCAGAGCGCCATCCACCACACGAACCATTGTCTGTACACAAACCACCTCGCTATTCCATAATGGAATAGCGATTGTAAGCACACCATGCCCCAACCCACACCGACCACCCCACTCTTGCATCAGGCTTTGGGCCACGGTGCCAGCGACAAACGGCTGGACATCCTGCGCCGCATTGGGGAAGTGGGCTCGATCTCCAAGGCTGCCCGCGATGCCGGGGTGAGCTACAAGGCGGCCTGGCAGGCTGTGGAAACGCTGAGCAACCTGGCAGGCCAACCGCTGCTCGAAAAAGCCGTGGGCGGCAGCGGCGGCGGTGGTGCCCGTCTGAACGACGCCGGTCAGCAACTGTTGCTGGCCGCAGAGCGCCTGCAAGCGGCCCGCAGTGCCGTGGTGGCGCAACTCGAACCTGGCCCGCTCAACGCCAGCGTGGGGGCGTTGGCCCTGCGCACCAGCATGCGCAACACCCTGCCCTGCACAGTGACCCGGTTGCGCACCGTGGCAGGCGCTGTCAACGTGCAGCTGCTGCTGGACAACGGACAGACCCTGACATCGCGCATCACCCGCGAAAGCGCCCAACTGTTGGGCCTGCGCACCGGCTTGCCCGTGCTCGCCTTGTGCAAGGCCACGGCCATCATGGTGAGCGCCCAGACGGACAGTCAGGACAACACGACGACCAACAGGCTAACAGGCCAGGTAACGCGTGCGCCTGCCGCCAACCGGGACGGTGAAGTGTCACTGCAACTGGCCTCCGGAACACACTTGGTGGGGTTTACCCAAGCCGGGCACGGTCTGCGCAAAGGCAGGCCCGCCCAGGCCGTGCTGGATCTGGCCGCTGTGGTGATCGCGCTGCGCGGTTGAATACCGCTTTGCGGCTGCCCTGCGCAGTTCACGGGCCGTTGCTTGTTGATGCACATCAACACACGCCTTGCCCCCGAGGCTCACGATGAGGGCATGAACACCTCCAGCACACTCCTCCGTGAACGCCTTTTGCAAGAGCGTACCCAACTTCTGACACGCATCGCGCAAGAGCGCGGTGGCCTGGTTTCTCGCGCCGACATGGCAGCCGAGCACGATGTCCGTGACTTTGAAAACCGGGCACAAGCCATCTCCGAGCGAGATGAAGAATTCGCCATGAACGAGCACGAAACCGCAGAACTGGTGGCCATCGACGCCGCCCTGGACGCCCTTGATGCCGGACGCTACGGCCACTGCAAGGACTGCGGCGTGACGATTCCCCCGGCTCGCCTGGCTGCATACCCCACCGCCTTGCGTTGCGTGGTCTGCCAGGGACAGGCCGAAAAGCGCCCCTGAATCACGCCGCCTGCCCACAGTCCCTTCGGGGGGCGCATCGCGAAGCTGCGGGCAATCAGGCTGCTATGCTTTGACGCATGCACAGCCTGTTTCACCTCGCCTTCCATGTCACCGATCTGGATCTGGCTCGCCGCTTTTATGGTGGCGTGCTGGGTTGCCAGGAAGGGCGTTCCACCGCCACCTGGGTGGACTTTGACTTTTTCTCCCACCAGATTTCCCTGCATCTGGGCGAGCCGTTCAAGACCACTTTGACGGGTCAGGTGGGTGAACATCGGGTGCCCATGCCGCACTTCGGGCTGATCTTGCAAAAGGACGACTGGCAAGTGCTGGCTGATCGGTTGCAGGCGGCCAACATCGCGTTCGTGATCCCGCCGCATCTGCGCTTTGCCGGTCAAGCCGGTGAGCAATGGACCATGTTCTTCATGGACCCGTTTGGCAACCCGATCGAAGTCAAGGGCTTCGCATCGCTGTCCACCGTTTACGCGAGCTGAATTCCATGGAGCACAGCTTTGCTTCGGCCACCATCTTGTTGCTGCTGATCACCGATCCGCTGGGCAACATCCCGATTTTTGTGAACAGCCTGCGGGCGGTCCCGCCCGAGCGGCGTGCCCGGGTCATCGTGCGTGAAGTCATGATCGCCTTTGGCCTGCTGCTGGCTTTCATGTTCGGGGGGCAATCCTTCCTCAGGGCCATGAGCCTGTCGGACGTGTCGCTGCAAATTGGCGGCGCGGTGGTGCTGTTTTTGATCGCACTGCGCATGGTGTTCCCTCCGCCCGCCCAAGAGTCGCCTCAGCCCACAACCGAGCCGCTGATCGTGCCGCTGGCAATCCCGGCGCTGGCAGGTCCTTCGGCCATGGCCACGGTGCTGCTGTTGGTCAGCCAGGCCCCGGAACGCCGCCTCGAATGGGTGGCGGCCCTGACGGTGACCATGGTGGTGTGCGCGGTGGTTCTGCTCATGGCAGAGCGGCTTCAACGCCTGGTGGGCCTGCGGGTGGTGAGCGCCTTTGAGCGATTGATGGGCCTGATCCTGGTGTCGATTTCGGTCGAAATGCTGATCCGTGGCCTGAAATCACTGGCTCAAAACTGGCCCCACTGATTCCACAACACCATGCTGCAGCCCATTCGCCTGTCCAGGAGTCTGCTATGGCTGCTGACCGCGCTGGCCATGACCGGTGCCTGGCACACACCTTCGCATGCCCAAACCGAACCCGATGCACACGCCTCCTCCACAACCATGCCCCGGGTGGTGGTGGTGCTGGCCGGTGGCGGGGCCAAGGGCTATGCCCACCTCGCGGTGTTGCGCCGCCTCGAAAAAGACAAAGTCAAAATTGCCCGGCTGGTGGGCACCAGCATGGGCGCAGTGATTGGCGGCCTGTACGCCAGCGGCATGTCCACCGACGAGATCGAGCGGGTCATCGGCCAATTGGACCCGGGCAAGGTGGCACTCGACCAGCTGGACCGACTGGAGCTGCCTTTGCGCACCCGCGCCTACCAGCGGCAGTACCCGATTGATCTGGAATTCGGCGTCAAGGAAGGCACGCTCAGCTTTGCCCGGGGCGTGAGTGATGGCCAGCGTTTTCTGGCCCTGTTGCAGCAACTGACGGCCCATGTGGCACCTCATGCAAATTTCGACGACCTGAAAATCCCGTTTCGTGCCGTGGCCACCCGCTACCGGGACGGCGAACTGACCGTCTTCAAAGAGGGCTCCTTGCACCTGGCCATCCGCGCCAGCATGGCGGCACCGGGCGTTTTTGCACCGGTCGAAATCGATGGTGAAACGTTTGTCGATGGCGGATTGGTGGCCAATTTGCCAGTTGAAGTGGCACTGCAAGAGGGCGCCGACATCCTGGTGGCCTCGTTCCTGGGGCAAGAGAGTGAGCACACCGACGCAGCCCCCAGCAATGCCCTGGCCGTGGCCAATCAGATGCTGGACATCCTGATCCGACAAAACGAAAAGCGCAACCTGGCGCTGCTGCGGCCACAAGACGTGCTGGTCAGGCCCCAAATGGGCAACCTGGGGTTCAGCGACTTTCGACAGGTTTCCAAAATCGTGGACCGTGGCGAGGCGGCTGTGCAGGCCGTTGAGGAACGCTTTGCCCTGCTGGCACGCCATGCCACGAACAGCGATCGGGCGACAGCAACTGACCCGGACCACAAAGCCACCCCCCGTTTTGACGGGCGTGACATGGTGGTTCAGAGCATTCGCGTGACCGGCACCAAAGACCTGCCCGTCACCTTTGTGGAACGTGCTTTTGAGCCCCTGAAAAACCAGCCCTTCTCGGCCCAGGAAGTGCGCCGACTGGTGGACCGGCTGTACACCAGCGGCAACTTTGAGCGGGTGAGTTACAGCCTGGACCAGCTTCGCGACGACCAATACGAACTGGTCATCGATGTGAATGAAAAGCCGTATGGCCCGCACTACTTCAAGACCAGCCTGGGGTTTTCATCTGAAATGGGGGGTGTCAACCAGTTTTCGGTGGGGCTGGGCTACCGCCGCCCCTGGCTCAACGATGCGGGACTGGAACTGGCCATCGACTCCCGGGTCGGCACCCAATCCGAACTGGCACTGCGGCTTTACCAGCCGTGGCGCTCGGGCATTGGCTTCAACACCCATGTGGCCTACCAGAGCAACCTGCAACCCATTTACACCCCGCTGGACCTGAACACGGCATCGGCCGGTGACAAACTCGCTTACGCACAGGTGGCCAGCGCCGAATTCGGGGCCAATGTGTCGTATGAATGGGAACGCAAGAGTCTGGTTCGTCTGGGCTGGGTGGCCAGCGATCTGAGCTACCAGATTGACACTGCACGCACGGTGGTGCTGCCGCTGCGGGATGGCAGCGAACACCGCATCGATCTGAGTGACCGGAAAATCCGTTATGGTGGCCTCAAATTCCAGTGGATCAGCGACCAGCTGGATTCGGTCAATTTCCCGGAAGAAGGCCAATTCATCAATGCCAGCGCCGAACACGGCTTGGTGGGCACGCATTTTCAGAATTACGCATTCAATGGCCGCTGGGCCTACCCGTTCAAAAACCATGTGCTGAACCTGGGGCTCAACCTGGGACTGACCCAAGCCAGTGGAACTTGCGCCGATTGCCGCTCACCGTCGAACCTGTATTTGGGTGGATTCCAGAACATGGGGGCTTACCGCATGGGCCAGCTGGTGGGCGACCGCTTGGCACACGCCTACGCCACCTACATGTACCGTCTGTCTGACGGCGGCTTGCTGCGCCAACGCACCTATTGGGGCGTGGTGGGCGAAGCCGGGGACATCTGGTTCAACGGACAAGCCCATGCCACCCGTTACAGCGGCACCCTGTTCCTGGCCGTGGACAGCAAGATCGGCGATGTGTATTTGGGTTTGGCCCGGGGCTCACAGGGCATCAACAATGCCTTTGTGCAGCTGGGCCGGCGCTTCAGTTTCTGAATCAGTTGACCGATTTGGAGCCGAGCACCGGCACATCCTGCTTGGCCCGCGGCACGCCGACCGGGCGACTGGTCAGGCCTTTCTGGGTCGCGGCCAGATCTTCTTCGCTGGGGTATTGGCCCAGCAGCCAGTAATCAAACACCCGGCGCGCGATGGGGGCCGCCGATGCGGCCCCAAAACCCGCGTTTTCCACCACCACAGCCACGGCAATTTTGGGCGACTCCACTGGGGCATACGCCATGTAAAGCGCATGGTCACGCTGATGCTCGGCCAGTTTGGCTGCGTTGTATTTGTCTTTTTGGCCGATCGTCACGGCCTGGGCGGTGCCGGTTTTGCCCGCACTTTGGTAACCCGCACCGGCAAACACCTGGGATGACGTGCCGTTGTTGACCACCCCCACCAGGCCATTGCGCACCACGGCAATGTGCTCGGGTGAAAAGCCCAGATCCACAGGCGCTTTGTCGATCACCGACGTTTGTGCATGCGTGAGCGCATCCTGCGTGGCGCTCACCACCCGGGGCGTGAATTTGCGCCCACCGCTGGCCAGCGTGGCGGTGGCCGAAGCCAGCTGCACCATGGTGAAGGCGTTGTACCCCTGGCCAATGCCCAGCGAAATGGTCTCACCGGCGTACCACTTTTTTTGCTCGGGACGCTTGTAGTAATGGCGCTTCCATTCGGTGCTGGGCAGCACCCCCCGCACCTCACCGGGCAGGTCAATGCCGGTGATCTGGCCAAAACCCAGCGGTTTCATGAAGTCATGGATGGCATCCACCCCCATCTCATTGGCCAGCGAATAGTAATAGACGTTGCTCGACAAGGCGATCGAACGCACCATGTCCACCGGACCGAGACCCGTGTCCCCGTGGCTGCGGAAAGTGTGACCCCCAAAAGTCCAGGAACCCGCGTCGTTGATGATGGCACCCGCACTGCGCTTGCCGGTGGTCAGCGCCCCCAGCGCCATGAAGGGCTTGTAGGTCGAGCCCGGCGGGTAGGTACCACGCAAGGCACGGTTGAGCAAGGGCTTGTCGAGGGACTCGTTGAGCATTTGCCAGCTTTCAACATCAATGCCATCCACGAACAAGTTGGGATCAAACGTGGGTTTGCTCACAAAGGCCAGCACTTCGCCGGTGTTGGGATCCAGCGCCACCAAAGCGCCCCGGCGTGGGCCGAACAAGTCTTCGACCATCTTTTGCAACTGGATGTCAATGGACAGCACCACGTTCTGTCCGGGCGTGGCCGGACGGCTCGACAGGCGCCGAATGGCCCGACCGCCGGCGGAGGTCTCGATCTGGTTGACGCCGGTGATGCCATGCAACTCGCGCTCGTACCGCTGCTCAACCCCCAGCTTGCCAATGTATTCAGTGCCCCGGTAGTTGCCCGCGTCATCGTCGTCTTCGATGCGCTCTTTTTCTTTGGCGTTGATGCGCCCGATGTAGCCAATCACATGGCTGGCCAAATCTCCAAACGGGTACTGACGAAACAGGCGGGCCTTGATCTCGACGCCCGGAAAACGGTAACTCTGTGCACTGAAACGGGCCACCTCCTCATCGCTCAGGCGGTTACGGATCGGCAGTGAATCGAAGCTGCGCGATTCTTCACGCAGCCGTTTGAAGCGTCTGCGGTCTTTGGGCTGAATGTCCACCAATTCGGCCAGCTCGTTGATGACCTCCTCCACATCCGCCACCTTGGACGGCGTGATCTCCAGCGTGTAGGCCGAATAGTTGTTGGCCAGCACCACCCCATTGCGGTCCAGGATGGTGCCGCGTGGGGGCACCGTGGGCAGCACGGCCGTGCGGTTGTTTTCGGCCTGAGCCAGCAGGTCTTCGTGGCGAACGATTTGCAGATAGACCAGACGCGACGCCAGCAAGACAAAGCAAACCAGCACCACGATCTGAAGGACCACAACCCGGTTGTGAAACCGGGCGATCTCCACCTCGGTGTTGCGCAGCTCGGCCAGCGAAGGCAAGTTCAGCGGCATGGTCAGAGAGGACGGATGTCGTCAGGCGCAAACGCACGGCGCTGCGGTGCCAGCAACAAGGCGCCCAACCCCGGCCACAGTGCGGCCTGCAGCAACGGGGCCAGCAGTTGGCTCCAGTGGGGCCAGGCATCCTGCACCACCAGCCGCGTGACCCATTCCACCAACGAGGCAACCACAAACAATGGCAAGATCTGCAGCGCCTGTTCGCGCAAAGGGAACCACAGCAAGCGCCGCTGCACCGCGATCGCCATGCTGCTGAGCAGCACATACGACAAGGCGTTTTGCCCCAACAGGGCCGATTCATGCACATCGAGCGCCAGACCACACAAAAACGCGATCACCAGACCCACACGGCGCGGTTGGTGCACGTTCCAGAACACCACCACAACGGCCAGCACATCAGGCAACCAGTGCTGTCCTGACAAGCCCAACAGCATGTGCAACAACAAGGCCAGCAACAGCGACAGGGCAATGAAACGGGGGTTGGCAGGCAGCAGCAAAGGCCGACCGGCGGGCATGATCATGGCGTGGCTCCCGGGGTTGTCGCTGCAGAAGCGGCAGGCTTGGAAGCTGCGGTCGCTTTGCCTTTGCCGCGTGGAGGCTCAGCGGGAGGCGCTGGCCACTTGGGCCAATCCTTGACCGGCATCAGCACCAGCAGGTGCCGACCGCGCTCCTGGGCCATGGGCTGGGCGTGCACACGCGCAAAAGCCGTGTCCACGCGCCGGTCAATGCGGCTGATGCGAGCCACATGCAACCCTGCCGGATACACGCCATCGATGCCACTGGTGGTCAACAAGTCACCTTGTTGCATGTCCATGCTGGAAGGCACAAAACGCAACTCCAGCGCCCCGCCACCGCCCGCAGGGTCACCTTGCGCCACATGACGACTGCCCGTGCGGGCGTTCATGACCGGGATGCTTTGCCCCCGGTCGGTCAACAGGGTGACTTCGCTGACGAGCGGATACACCCGCGTGACCTGCCCGACCACACCGGCCACATCGATCACAGCAGACCCCTGAACGATGCCCGAGAGCTGGCCTTTGTTCACCAAAATGCGCTGGGTATAGGGGTCTGCCGTGTCGTAGAGCACTTCCACCGCCTTGGTGGGCCCGGCCACGTGTTCGCGCAAATCGAGCATCTGGCGCAACTGCGCGTTTTCTTGCAGCAGCTGCTCCACCTGCTGCAGACGCTGGGCCTGCGCGATGGTGCGAGTTTGGTAAGTCTGCGCCGCGTCCTGCGCCTGTTCAAGATTGCCCAGGTACTGCCCCAGAAACCCCACCGCCCGCCCAGGCTGCAAGGACAACCATTGCAGGGGGGACAGCACCAACGCCACGCCCGAGCGAATGGGCTGTGAAATTTGCAACCGGTGGTCGGCCGCCATCAGCAACACCGAGAGAAAACCCAACAAAACGGTTCGGGTCATTGCCGACAGGCCCCGCCGGAAAATCGGCGGCACGCTGTGGTCAAGTGGGTCCAAGGCCATGTGAGGTGCTGTGCGGTGAAACGGCCAAATCTGAGATCAAGTTGATGTGTCCCCGTCTGACGGCAGGGCCTGCCATCGGGTTATTCGCTGGTAAAAATGCTGCCCAGCTGATCCATGCGCTCGAGCGCCATGCCGCACCCCCGCGCCACGCAGGTCAGTGGATCTTCAGCCACCAGCACCGGCAAACCGGTTTCTTCGGCCAGCAGGCGGTCCAGGTCACGCAGCAGCGCGCCACCGCCGGTCAACATCATGCCGCGCTCGGCAATATCGGCACCCAGCTCAGGAGGGGTGTGTTCCAGCGCAGTTTTGACGGCCGACACGATGTTGTTCAGCGGATCGGTGAGCGCTTCGAGGATTTCGTTGGAGCTGATGGTGAAGCTGCGTGGCACGCCTTCGGACAGGTTGCGACCCTTGACTTCCATTTCCTTGACTTCACTGCCAGGAAAGGCCGAACCGATGTTTTTCTTGATGGACTCGGCAGTGGGCTCGCCAATCAGCATGCCGTAATTGCGGCGGATGTAGTTGATGATGGCCTCATCGAACTTGTCACCGCCCACGCGCACGCTGCCTTTGTAGACCATGCCCCCCAGCGAAATCACGCCCACTTCGGTGGTGCCGCCGCCGATGTCGACCACCATGGAGCCCGAGGCTTCGGACACTGGCAAGCCCGCACCGATGGCCGCGGCCATCGGTTCTTCAATCAGGTACACCTCGGAAGCGCCAGCGCCCAAGGCTGATTCACGGATGGCGCGGCGCTCGACCTGTGTGGAGCCACAGGGCACGCAAATGATGATGCGGGGGCTGGGACGGAAAGTGCTGCGCGGGTGGACCATGCGGATGAACTGCTTGAGCATCTGCTCGGTCACGGTGAAATCGGCAATCACGCCGTCTTTCATGGGACGGATGGCTTCGATGTTGCCGGGCACCTTGCCCAGCATGGCCTTGGCCTCGTGGCCCACGGCTTGCAGGGTTTTCTTGCCCTGGGGACCGCCTTCGTGGCGAATGGCGACCACCGAGGGCTCGTCCAGCACGATGCCCTTGTCGCGCACGAAAATCAGGGTATTGGCGGTGCCCAGGTCAATGGCCAGGTCACTGGAAAAATAACGGCGGAATGAGGAAAACATCGGGAATCCTTTGGGGCCTCAGCCGGTCCGCAAGACAAGGCGGGACGGGCGGGCACGACGGTCAAATCTGGGGTGGTTCGCGGCCCTTGCGCAAGGGCTGTTTCTTGCGCGACAGCAAACACAGGATAATACCCGATCCCCCGCCCTGGCAGGTACCCGATTGCCGTGTCCGGCCTGCAAAAAAACCGTCCTTTACAACTCTTTTCAAACCATGTCCCTGACCTCGCAGGATATTGCCCGAATCGCCAATTTGGCTCGGCTGGAACTCCAGCCCGAAGAAAGTGAGCGGATGCTCACACAAATCAACGGCTTCTTTGGCATCGTTGAAGCCATGCAGGCCGTCGACACCACCGGCATCGAGCCCATGGCCCACCCCGTGGCCGCCATTCAGGACATCACACTGCGACTGCGCCCCGATGTGGCCAGCGAGCCCAACCAACGCGACCTCAACCAGCAAAGCGCCCCCGCCGTCGAGCGCGGCCTGTTCCTGGTGCCCAAAGTGATCGAGTGAGCCCACGATGACAACATTGCACGACATGACCGTGGCCGAGCTGGCACGGGCCCTGAAGACCAAACAAGTGAGCGCCATGGAAACAGCGCAGCACTTTCTGGCCCGCAGCCAGGCCGACACCAGCGGCAGCTTTCTGGCCTTGAACCCACAAGCCACGCTGGACCAAGCCGCCGCCAGCGACCACCGCCTTGCCCAGGGCCAGGCGGGCGCGCTCGAAGGGGTGCCCCTGGGTCACAAAGACATTTTTGTCACCCGTGACTTCCCCACCACGGCAGGCTCCAAAATCCTGGCGGGTTACCGCTCGCCCTTTGACGCCACCGTGGTGCAAAAACTGGCCTCGGCAGGCATGGTCACTGTGGGCAAGCTCAATTGCGACGAGTTCGCCATGGGCTCGGCCAACGAAAACTCGGCCTTTGGCCAAGTGACCAACCCATGGGACACGAGCCGCGTGCCCGGCGGCTCGTCGGGCGGCAGCGCCGCCGCTGTGGCGGCCCGCCTGGTGCCCGCTGCCACCGGCACCGACACCGGCGGCTCGATCCGCCAGCCCGCCAGCTTTTGCGGCATCACCGGCATCAAACCCACCTATGGCCGCGCCAGCCGTTACGGCATGATCGCCTACGCCTCCAGCCTCGACCAGGGTGGCCCCATGGCCCGCACCGCCGAAGACTGCGCATTGTTGCTCAGCGCCATGTGCGGCCCCGACATAGACCGCGACTCCACCTCGCTGGACGTGCCTGCCGAAGACTTCACCGCCTCGCTGAACCAATCGCTCGACGGCCTGCGCATTGGCATTCCCAAAGAGTTTTTTGGCGAAGGTCTGCACGCCGATGTGCGCGCAGCGGTGGACGGCGCTTTGCGCGAGTATGAAAAGCTCGGCGCCAAACTGGTGCCCATCAGCCTGCCGCGCACCGAGTTGTCCATTCCCGTCTACTACATCATCGCCCCAGCCGAAGCCAGCTCCAACCTCAGCCGCTTTGACGGCGTGAAGTTTGGCCACCGCGCCAAGGACTACACCGACCTGGTGGACATGTACAAAAAAACCCGCGCCGAAGGCTTTGGCAACGAGGTCAAGCGCCGCATCATGACGGGCGCTTATGTGCTCTCGCACGGGTATTACGACGCCTATTACCTGCAAGCGCAAAAAATCCGCCGCATGATCGCCGACGACTTCCAGAACGCGTTCAAGGAATGCGATGTCATCGCCGGCCCCGTGGCCCCATCGGTGGCCTGGAAGCTGGGCGACAACGCCAACGACCCGGTGGCCGACTACCTGGCCGACATCTTCACCCTGCCGGCATCGCTGGCGGGTCTGCCCGGCATGAGCGTGCCCGCAGGCTTTGGCGCACACGGCATGCCCGTGGGCCTGCAGCTGATTGGCAACTACTTCAAGGAAGCCCAGCTGCTGAACGCCGCACACCGCCTGCAACAAGCGACCGATTTCCACCTCCGCAAGCCGGAGGGCATCTGACATGAGCAAACTCGTCCAAGGCTACGAAGTCGTCATCGGCTTTGAAACACACGCCCAACTCTCGACCACCAGCAAGATTTTCAGCCGCGCCCCCACGGCCTTTGGTGCCGAAGCCAACACGCAAGCTTGCGCAGTGGACATGGCCCTGCCCGGCACACTGCCCGTGATGAACATTGGCGCGGTCGAACGCGCCATCGAATTTGGCCTGGCCATCAATGCCCATGTGGCCGAGCGCAGCATCTTTGCACGCAAGAACTACTTCTATCCCGACCTGCCCAAGGGCTACCAGATCAGCCAGTTCGAGATCCCGGTGGTGCAAGGCGGCGAGGTGTCTTTCTTTCTGCAAGAAGGCAAAGAGACCGTGCGCAAAACCGTGCGCCTGGAGCGCGCCCACCTCGAAGAAGACGCGGGCAAATCACTGCACGAAGACTTCATTGGCCAAAGCGGGATCGACCTGAACCGTGCGGGCACCCCCCTGCTGGAAATCGTGACGCGACCCGACATGAGCAGCAGCGAAGAAGCCGTGGCCTACGCCAAAGAGCTGCACAAGATCGTGACCTGGATCGGCATTTGCGACGGCAACATGCAAGAAGGCTCGTTCCGTTGCGATGCCAACGTGTCGGTGCGCAAACCCGGCCAGCCACTGGGCACGCGCCGCGAGATCAAGAACCTGAACAGCTTCAAGTTCATGCAACAGGCCATCGACTACGAAGTGCGCTGGCAGATCGAACAGATCGAAGACGGCCACGCCATCCAGCAAGCCACCGTGCTGTTCAACCCCGACACGGGCGAGACCCGCGCCATGCGCACCAAGGAAGACGCCGCCGACTACCGCTACTTCCCCGACCCGGACCTGCCGCCTCTGGTGATTGGCCGTGACTGGGTCGAGCGCGTGAAAGGCGAAATGGCCGAGCTGCCCCGCGTGATGGCCGAGCGCTTCGTGCGCGACTACGCCCTGCCCGAATACGACGCCACGCAACTGACCCAAAGCAAAGCGGTCGCCGCCTACTTTGAAGCCACGGCCATTGCCTGTGGCCAACCCAAACTGGCCAGCAACTGGATCATGGGCGAAGTCTCACGCCGCCTGAACGCGGCCGAAATGGGCATCGAACAAAGCCCTGTCAGCGCCGCACAACTGGCCACCCTGATTGGCCGCATCAGCGACAACACCATCAGCAACAACGCGGCGCGCCAGGTGTTTGAAGGTCTGTGGAACGGTGAAGGCGAAGTCGACGCCATCATTGAAGCCAAAGGCCTCAAGCAGATGAACGACACCGGCGAGCTGGAAAAAATCATCGACGAAGTGCTGGCCGCCAACCCCAAGAACGTGGAAGAGTTCAAGGCGGGCAACGCCAAGGCCCTGAACGGCTTGGTCGGTCCGATCATGAAGGCCAGCAAGGGCAAAGCCAACCCGGGGCAAGTGAATGCGTTGTTGATGAAGAAGCTGGGGTAAATGGCGCTTCTTGATGAGCAACTGGTTGAGGAATGGCTCAATCGCCAGAGTTTTTTCACGATGCGCGGCATCAAGTGTGGCGTTGATGAAATTGATCTTCTGGCGATCCGACCTCAACCTGACGGCCTTGAATGTTGGCACATTGAAGTCCAGATCAGTTACCGCCCCGTTGGGTATATCGGTGGAGACACAAGCGCCCGGCGACGCACACCGGACGAGCTGAGGGCAGGTGTTGCCCAGTGGGTAGAAAAGAAATTCACCAGTGCACGGAAGATCGAGCGTAGGAATGAACTGTTGCAAGGAGCCAAGTGGCGACATTTCCTGGTGCATGCCGTTCTCAAGGACCCAGCGGAGCTGCCTTTGATGCAGGAACTGGGTGTTGAACTTATCCCATACCGCCAAATATTGAATGACCTTTGCAATGACAGCAAAGCCAAAAGTTCTTCGGTCGCCAGCGGCATCATTGAGATGCTCAACTACCTCAAGTAATCTTTGGATACGGGGATCACGATCCACAGATGCACATTTCCGCAAATCATGTCGTCTATTACCTCCCCGGTCACGGAGGTCAACTCACCACGGGCTTGGGCCAGGGCCTGATGGATCGAGGCTTTGATGTCACTGGCCGCGAGACTCGTGACGACTTTCGGGCGCTGCCCTTTGATGAGCAGGTCCAGACCATCATGGACGACCTGCAGGGCCATTTCTGGCACGCGCAAGCGCAGGTGGTTTGCAACTCCTTCGGTTCGTACCTGTTCCTGCATGCGCAGGCTCAGATGCCATCGTTTCCTGGGCGGGTACTGCTGTTGTCACCCATCGTGGGTGAATTCACCAGCGAAGAAACTCGCACCACCTTTTCACCCCCCAGACCCCGCAGGCTCAAGGAGTTGGCCGAGTCTGGTCAGTTCAACACACCGGCCCGCTGCGAGATCCATGTCGGTGAAGAAGACTGGCAAAGCATCCCGGCCAATGTGCAGGCCTTTGGTCAGTTGACAGGGATTCCCGTCACGGTGGTCCCCAAAGGCGGACATAACTTGGGCAAAGACCATGTGGGGCCGCTGCTGGATCGCTGGCTGATGAACTGATACCGCGTCCCCCGCCCCACCCCCGTCTGCACCACCCCCCCATCTCGCACAGCGCCGTGAGTTCGCGGTAGGTGGTGGCGCATGACACGCATCAACGTTGACGCATTGCAAGTCAATTTTCCAAATC
>Ga0228701_1000975_pt1 | contig 20858 bp, 15 predicted proteins | sample McNCre117_Aug_MG_2_FD_178017 | JGI IMG/M metagenome (GOLD analysis project Ga0228701, IMG submission 178017) | Freshwater microbial communities from McNutts Creek, Athens, Georgia, United States - 11-17_Aug_MG | ecosystem: Environmental > Aquatic > Freshwater > Creek | place: USA: Georgia...
TCATGCCGGCCTGCAATGTTTCGCCGGTGCCGGGCTTGCCGTAGTGCAGCACTTGGGGTTCTTCATGAAACACTTGGCCAATGCCATGGCCACAAAACTCACGCACCACTGAAAAACCGTTGCTCTCGGCAAAGCGTTGAATGGCAAAACCAATGTCACCCAAACGTGCGCCCGGCTTGACTTTGACGATGCCGTGCCACATGGCTTCATAGGTCAGTTTGCACAAACGCTTGGCCGCAATCGAACCTTCCCCCACGATGAACATGCGACTGGTGTCACCGTGCCAACCGTCTTTGATGACAGTGATGTCGATGTTGACGATGTCGCCTTTTTTCAACGCCTTGTCATTCGGAATGCCGTGACACACCTGGTGGTTGATGGAAGTGCAAATGGACTTAGGGTAGGGATTGGTGCCCGAAGGGTCGTAATTCAGAGGCGCAGGAATGGCTTTTTGCACATCCACGATGTAGTCGTGGCACAGCTTGTCGAGCTGGTTGGTCGTCACGCCAGGCACCACGTGCGGCGTGAGGAAATCCAGAACTTCGGAGGCCAGCTTGCCCGCAACACGCATGCCTTGTGCGCCTTGAGCGTCTTTGATAGAAATGGTCATGGGACGAATTATCCCATCCAGGGCAAAACACCTGCTTCTTCCTGTGAATTGTGTACAAACCCTCTCTAGTAGACACGTAAAATCTGACCTTTGCCGACCAGCCCCAGTCAGCGGCCCGGCGTGATTCGATGTCCGTCTTTTTCTCAAGGCTCTCCGTGTCTCTGCACATCAGCATTTTCGAAGGCGGCAACGCCCTCAGCGATTTCCGTGTCCAACAGCTTTTGCCCCGTTTGGCGGCCATCTCCCCACAAATCCAAGGCCTGAGTGCCCGCTTTGTGCACTTGGCCGCGACCGAGGCCATGTTGGATGTCGCACAGCAGCAAACATTGGCCGCCTTGTTGACCTATGGCGAGCCCGCACACGCAGCCCCTGTAGGTACTTTGCTGGTGGTCACACCACGTTTTGGCACGGTGTCGCCTTGGGCATCGAAGGCGACTGACATTGCACACAACTGCGGCTTGCAGCTCAAGCGCATTGAGCGCATCACCGAGTTTCACCTCCAGCTCAAAGACGGCTTGCTGAGCAAAGCCTCGCTCACCCCAGACCAACTGGCCGCCGTGGCCGATGTGTTGTACGACCGCATGACCGAGTCGGTCATGCGCACACGCGACGAGGCACTGGGCTTGTTCACCGAACTGCACCCCGCACCGATGGAGCACGTGGACGTGCTCCAAGGTGGCGAGGCCGCTTTGCAAGACGCCAACACGCGCTGGGGTTTGGCCTTGGCCGAGGACGAGATTGCTTACTTGGTGAACGCCTTCACCCAGCTCAAGCGCAACCCCACCGATGTGGAATTGATGATGTTCGCGCAAGCCAACAGCGAGCACTGCCGCCACAAGATTTTCAATGCCGAGTTCACCATTGACGGCCAAGCGCAATCGCACAGTCTGTTTGGCATGATTCGTCACACCGAAAAAACCAGCCCGCAATACACGGTGGTGGCGTATTCGGACAACGCCTCCATCATGGAAGGCCACCAAGTGGAACGCTTCATCGCTACCCCCAATGGCAAGGACCTGCCCCAGTACGAAAAAATTGCGGCCACCAACCATGTGTTGATGAAGGTCGAAACCCACAACCATCCCACCGCCATTTCGCCATACCCCGGCGCCTCCACCGGCAACGGCGGCGAGATTCGCGACGAGGGCGCCACAGGCCGTGGTTCTAAGCCCAAGGCGGGTATGTCTGGCTTCACCGTGTCTAAGCTGTGGGACAGCAAACTTGGCCGCCCCTCGCACATGGCCAGCCCTTTGCAAATCATGACCGAAGGTCCTTTGGGTGGTGCGGCGTTCAACAACGAGTTTGGCCGTCCTAACCTGACCGGCTACTTCCGCGAGTACGAGCAAGAGGTGGCTGGCGTGACACGCGGCTACCACAAGCCCATCATGATTGCGGGCGGCTTGGGCGTGATTGACAGCGAGCAAACCAAGAAGATTGAGTTCCCCGCAGGCACCTTGCTGATTCAACTCGGCGGCCCCGGCATGCGCATTGGCATGGGCGGCGGCGCAGCCAGCTCGATGGCCAGTGGCACCAACGCGGCTGAGCTGGACTTTGACTCGGTCCAGCGCGGCAACCCCGAAATTGAGCGCCGTGCACAAGAGGTCATCAACCATTGCTGGGCGCAGGGCAAGGCCAACCCCATTCTCGCCATTCACGATGTGGGCGCAGGCGGTTTGTCCAACGCGTTCCCCGAACTCACCAACGATGCAGGCCGTGGCGCACGCTTTGATTTGCGTGCCGTTCCGCTCGAAGAATCAGGCTTGGCCCCCAAAGAAATTTGGTCGAACGAAAGCCAAGAGCGCTATGTGATGGCGATCGCGCCCGAGTCGCTAGAACAATTCAAAGCCTTCTGCGAGCGCGAGCGTTGCCCGTTTGCGGTGGTGGGTGTAGCCACTGAAGAGCGGCACCTGACGGTGGCCAATGAAAATGTGACACAGCCACACCACACAGGCGCAACGACAGAAGCCGCGGTCAACATGCCGATGAACGTGCTGCTGGGCAAACCACCCAAGATGCACCGCGATGTGACGCGTGTGACGCGCACCAGCACTCCGATGGACCTGACAGGTGTGAGCCTACAAGAAGCCGTCATCAACGTCCTGAGCCACCCCACCGTGGCCAGCAAACGTTTTCTCATCACCATTGGCGACCGCGCCGTGGGAGGTCTGACACACCGTGACCAAATGGTGGGCCCATGGCAAGTGCCGGTGGCCGATGTGGCTGTGACCTTGGCTGATTACAAAGGCTTCCAAGGCGAGGCCATGAGCATGGGCGAGCGCACACCACTCGCGTCGCTCGACGCGCCTGCCTCTGGCCGCATGGCCGTGGCAGAAGCCATCACCAACTTGTTGGCGGCCCCGTTTGAGTTGCCACGCGTCAAGCTCAGTGCCAACTGGATGGCCGCTTGCGGCGAACCTGGTGAAGACGCGGCGCTGTACGACACCGTCAAAGCCGTCGGTCTAGAGTTGTGCCCCGCCTTGGGCATTTCCATTCCCGTGGGCAAAGACAGTTTGTCGATGCGCACGCAGTGGACTGAAAACGGCGAGACGAAAAAAGTCACCTCACCGGTGAGCCTCATCATCAGCGCGTTTGCGTCCATCGCCGATGTGCGTGGCACGTTGACGCCGCAGCTCAACAACGCCGAAGACACCACCTTGGTGTTGGTGCAGTTGGGCGAGGGCAAACGCCGCATGGCGGGCAGCATCTTGGGTCAAGTGTTCAACCAAGCCGGCGACCAAGTGCCAGACCTTGACGATGCGCATGACTTGGTCAAGCTCGTCAACGCCGTCAACGCCTTGCGCGCACAAGGCCAAATTTTGGCGTACCACGACCGCAGCGATGGCGGCTTGATGGCCGCCGTGTGCGAGATGGCGTTTGCAGGCCAAGTGGGCGTGGCGTTGAACGTGGACATGCTCATCACCGAAGGCGATGGCATCCACGACAGCCGTGCCGAATATGGCGACACCAAAAACTGGGCCTCGCAAGTCAGCGCCCGTCGCGAAGAGCTGACGCTGCAAGCCCTGTTCAACGAAGAGCTGGGCGTGGTGCTGCAAGTGCGCACGTCGGAGCGCAACGCGGTGATGCAAACCTTGCGTGAGCATGGCCTGTCCAAACACAGCCATTTCGTGGGCAAGACACGCCCCCAGTCGTCGACCATTGACAAAGGCAAGGGCGAAATCAGCGTGTGGCGTGACACCAAAGAAGTGTTCGTGGCCAAGCTGGCCGACCTGCACCAAGTGTGGGACAGCGTGAGCTGGAAGATTTGCCAACAACGCGACAACCCTGCGTGTGCGGATGCCGAACACGCCGCAGCGGGCAACCCGTCAGACCCCGGCATGCATGTGCATTTGCCAGCGGGCATCACGGACAACGTGGCTGCACCCTTCATCAATGTGGCGGCCAAACCCAAAGTGGCCGTGCTGCGAGAGCAGGGCGTCAACTCACACGTTGAGATGGCCTACGCGTTTGCAGAAGCCGGCTTTGATGCGTATGACGTGCACATGACCGACCTGCAAACCGGCCGCGCCAAGCTACAAGACTTCAAAGGCTTGGTGGCCTGCGGTGGTTTCAGCTACGGCGACACTTTGGGCGCTGGCATTGGCTGGGCACGCAGCATCACCTTCAACCCCGTTCTGTCTGAGCAACTGCAGCAGTTCTTTACTCGCACCGACACCTTCGGCTTGGGCGTGTGCAACGGTTGCCAAATGTTTGCCGAGTTGGCCGACATCATTCCTGGTGCCGAACACTGGCCGCGCTTCACCACCAACCAAAGCGAGCGCTTTGAAGCGCGCCTCTCGATGGTGGAGGTGTTGCCGTCACCCTCGCTGTTCTTTGCCGGCATGGCTGGTGCGCGATTGCCCATTGCGGTGGCGCATGGCGAAGGCTTTGCCAACTTCCAAGCTCGTGGCAACGCTGGCCAAGCCATTGGCGCTATGCGTTTTGTGGACAACCACGGCCAAGCGACGATGCGGTACCCGTTCAACCCGAACGGCAGCTTGGCAGGTCTGACTGCGGTCACCACGGCCGATGGCCGCTTCACCGCCATGATGCCGCACCCCGAGCGCGTGTTCCGCAACGTACAAATGAGCTGGACCGACTCGGCCGCTTCGGGTGGCGTGGATGCGTTCAGCCCTTGGATGCGTATGTGGCGCAATGCGCGCAAGTGGGTGGGTTGATCAACGCGTTTTGTAAAACGTGATCGGCGACTCAGCCATCTCTTTGATGCGTTGGTTGAGCACTGACTTCTTCATCTTGCCCACCACGTGCATTTCGCAGGGTTTGCAGTCAAAGCGCAGGGTGAGTTTTTCGCTGCCGTTGATGAGCATCAGGGGTTCGGCCTTGACCGTGCCTTGCACACCGGTGACGCCTTTGGCCTGTTTGGGGCACAGGCTCATGCTGAAGCGCACGCAGTGTTTGGTGATCATCAAGCTGGCTTCACCCAACTCTTCGTGGCTTTCGTACGCTGCTTCAATCACTTTCACGCCATGCTTGGCATAGAAGTCATGCGCCTTTTGATTGAACACATTGGCGAGGTACGTGAGTGAATCTTCGGGATAGCTCACGGGCGGCTCAACGGCGGAGGCGCGTTGGGGTCGCTCATACGCCTTTGAGCGTGCAAGCTCCAAGGCAGCCACGGCATCACGGCGCAGGGCGTTGAGTGACGAGGCGGGCACAAACCAAGGCTGACTGATGTTGATTTGCAGGTTAAGCACTTCAAACACAGTGGCGCCAAATTTGCTCAGGTGCTCGCGCAGACTGGCGTCGTTGCGCACCGCGTCTTTGGCCAGCTCTTTGGCGCAAGCGAGGGCAGCACTGGCCGTGTGGCCGTCTTCATCGGTGAGTTGGAGCGCAAAGCCTTGCGGTGTTTCAGCAAACTCGACCCAGACGCCGATGCGGCGTTCGCTGGAGTTTTTCTCTAGGCCGCGGACCCAATCCATGTCGCGGTTGCGGTTGATGACCATGCCCGCGCGCAAATCACGAAAACCTTCCATTGGGTCTTTGGGGAACAGACGCCAAACGCCTTTTTTGGCCGTTGTTTCCGCACGGTTGATGGCCACGCCCACCAGTTCCTTTTGCAGGTCGTAGTAGCACAGGCCATCGCCGTTGTGCAGCACGCTGTCTTTGTCGTAGGGCTGAACTTCAAGCCAATTGGGGCCCGTGGCCAGCACTTCACCCAACACAATGCCTGGATTTTTGGGGGAATCAAACGCACCAATGTCTTCTTTGCGCCCTTGCACAAAGTAGTCAGTGAATTCGCGATTGAAGTTCTGCTCGGGGTTGGGCGTGAAGTAAAGCGTGGTGTTGCCACTCGATGCGCGGCTGAGTGGTGGGCGCTCAGGGTCGGTCGAGTATTGACGCGCTTCAATCAGCTCATCCATCAACACGCGGTAGTGGCCGGTGATGTTTTTCACATAAGCCATGTCTTTGTAGCGGCCTTCAATTTTGAAGCTGCGTACACCGGCATCGACCAAGGCGGCGAGGTTCTCACTTTGGTTGTTGTCTTTCATCGAGAGCACATGCTTGTCGTGCGCGATGAAGCGGCCTTGGGCATCGGTGACGTGATAGGGCAGGCGACAGGCTTGGCTGCAGTCGCCACGGTTGGCGCTGCGGCCTGTGTGGGCATGGCTGATGAAGCACTGGCCGCTGTAGGCTACGCACAGTGCGCCGTGTACAAAGAATTCGAGCTTGCAGCGTTCAGCATCCAGCACATCGTGGATGGCTTTGATTTGCGGCAGCGTCAGCTCGCGCGCCAACACGATTTGTGAGAAGCCCACGTCTTGCATGAACTTCGCCTTTTCGGGCGTGCGAATGTCGGTTTGCGTGCTCGCATGCAACTGGATCGGGGGGAGGTCAATTTCCAGCAAACCCATGTCTTGCACGATGAGCACATCGGCACCGGCGTGGTAAACATCCCACGCCATTTGGCGTGCGGCTTCGAGCTCGTCATCACGCAAGATGGTGTTGTGGGTGATGAAGATGCGGCTGTTGAAGCGGTGCGCTTCTCGGCACAAGCGTTCGATGTCTTGCAAGGAATTGGCGGCGCTGGCTCGCGCACCAAAGGCAGGCGCACCGATGTAGACCGCGTCTGCACCGTGATGAATGGCGGCGATGCCTATGTCAGCATCGCGCGCAGGGGCCAGCAGTTCGAGTTGGTGGTTGAGCAAGGACATACTAGGATTATCTGAAAAACAAAAGCGGCCCGAAGGCCGCTGTGTGCGTGGGGCAAAGGCGCGTTACTCGACCTTGGCTTTGGCGCGCAACTCTTGTTGGAATGCGGCCATGCGTTGCTGTTGCAGCTGTTGTGCAATTTGGGGTTTCACTTCTTCGAGCTTGGGCAACTGGGCTTCACGCACGTCGTCTAAGCGGATGATGTGGTAACCAAATTGGCTCTTCACAGCGGTGGGAGTGACTTCGCCCTTTTTGAGCGCGATCATGGCGTCTGAGAACTCTTTGACGAAATTGCCTGGCGCAGCCCAATCCAAGTCGCCACCGTTGGCACCTGAGCCTGGATCTTTGGATTGCTTTTTGGCGATGTCTTCAAACTTGCCGCCTTTTTTCAGGCTGGCCAAGATGGCATTGGCTTGGGCTTCGGTTTCGACCAAGATGTGACGTGCACGGTATTCTTTGCCGCCATTGGCTGCCACGAACTTGTCGTATTCGGCTTGCACGTCGGCGTCCGTGACAGCTGCTGTTTTTTGGAATTCGGCAAACAACTCGCGAATCAGAATGGTTTGGCGAGCCAATTCGATCTGAGCCTTGAAGTCATCGGTGGCATCTAGGCCACGCTTTTGCGCTTCTTGCATGAAGATTTCGCGGGCGATGACTTCTTCTTTGATTTGAGCTTCGACATCGGGTGTGATGGGACGGCCAGAGCGGGCCACTTGCTGCGTCAGGGCTTCGGCACGTGTTTTAGGGACAGCCTTGCCATTGACGATGGCGATGTTTTGCGCCGATGCGCCCATGCTCAACGTTGCCAACACCACGGCAGCTGCGGCTGTCCAAACCATTTGCTTTTTCATTCAATTGCTCTCGATGGGGGTTTTTGTCACTTCGATGGCCAAGGCGTGCAAGCCTTGGTCTATGAAATCCTGCAATGCATCATACACAAGCCGATGGCACGCCACGCGAGTTTTACCTAGGAATTGTGTGCCTTGAATACGCACCCGAAAGTGGGTGCCTGCGCCAGTGCCATTGGCACCTGCATGTCCGGCATGCGCCGCGCTTTCGTCAATCACTTCCAGAAAACTAGGTGCCAAGCGCTGGGTCAAGCGCTGGGTGAGGGCTTGAGCCGTGATGTTCATGGCTGCGAGTCTTCAGGCGTGTCTTTGATGAAACGACTCATGTAAATGCCTTGGAGCAAAACAAACACAAGCATCAAGCCGAGGCCACCAAACAGTTTGAAGCTGACCCAGGTGTCGGTGTCAAAGTGGTTCGCGACCCATAAATTGGCACAGCCCATGAGCGCAAAAAAGCAGGCCCAGCTGTGCAGCAAGACTTTCCAAGCGTGCTCGGGCAACTCCAGTTGCGCACCCATCAGCTGCCGCAAAAAATTGCGTTTGAACACGAAATGCCCGACCCACAAAGCACCACCCATGAGCCAATACAACACGGTGGGCTTCCATTTGATGAAGGTTTCATCTTGTGTCAGCAAAGTGGCGCCGCCAAACACCACGATCACAGCCAAGCTGACCCACTGCATCGGTTCCACCACGCCGTTTTTATGCCTCAACCAAGCGATTTGTGCCACGGTAGCGACGATGGCCACGCTGGTGGCCGCAAAAATACCAAACGCCTTGAAGGTTGCAAAAAACAAGGCGATAGGAAAGAAATCAAGAAGAAGTTTCATGTGTTACCCGAGTCGTTGGGCACGAAGTCTAACGAAGCCGAGTTCATGCAGTAGCGCAACCCAGTGGGTGCTGGACCGTCTGGAAACACATGGCCCAAATGGGCGCCACATTGCGCACACACCGTTTCGACCCGCACCATGCCATGGCTGGTGTCACGATGTTCCTCAATTGCTGAAGCCCCGGCAGCTGTGTGAAAGCTGGGCCAGCCACAGCCTGCGTCGAATTTGGTGCTGGCCTCAAACAGCTTGGCATCGCAGCAGATGCAGTGGTAGCTGCCTGGCGCCCAGTGGTCTTCATACTTGCCTGTGAACGGGCGTTCCGTGGCGGCTTTGCGGGTGACCTCGAAAGCCACGGGCTCGGCGTGTTTGGTTTGAAGCAAGTCACGCCATTGATCGTCGGTTTTTTGAATTTTCATGAGGAGCAACTGATTTCGATGGAGGCGGCCCATTCTGGCGCAAGTCCTGCCCAGCTTTCAAACGACGTGTGTTCGTCATAGGGCGTGTGCAGCACTGTCAACAAGTCGTGCACCATGGCAAAGTCGCCAGACTTGGCTTGGCGAATGGCCAACTCACCCAGGTGATTGCGCAGGATGAATTTGGGGTTGGTGTTGAGCATCTGCAAACCCGTGGCGCGCCTGCTGTTTGCCTCGCTTTGGGTATTGCTGTCCAGACGATCTACGTAGATATTGAGCCAAGCATCAAACACTTCGCGGTGCAAAAACAAATCGCGCACGGGTTCAAACGCATGCTGGGCATGGTGGGATTCAGCCACAGCATGGCTGAGTCGCCGCCAAAACACGGTGTAGTCGACTTGGTCTTGGTGCAAGGCCTGAAGCAGGTTCTCGACCAAGCTGCGGTCTTGTTCGTATTCGTGGGTCAGGCCTAACTTGGCGCGCATGTGTTGGTCCAAGGCTTGTGGGAAAACCGTTTTGTAGCTCTCCAACGCCGCCAATGCGGGAGCCTGTTCGTCAATCAGCGGCATCAAGGCTTGGCCCAAGCAGAACAAATTCCAATACGCGACTTGGGGTTGCCTTGCATAGGCATAGCGACCTTGGTGGTCGGAATGGTTGCAAATGTGGCTGGGATTAAAGCTGTCCAAGAACTGGAACGGGCCGTAGTCCAAGGTCAGGCCCAAGATGCTCATGTTGTCGGTGTTCATGACGCCATGACAAAAGCCAAACGCCTGCCATTGGGCCATGAGTTTGGCTGTGCGGTGCGTGACTTCTTGCAGCAAGCCCACATAGCGGTCAGGACCGCTGAGGGTTTGTAGCTGCGGCATGTGGTGCTCAATCACATGGTTAGCCAGTTCACGCAAAGTCTCGTGTTCCCCATTCGAGGCAAAGTGTTCAAAGTGACCAAACCGTACAAAGCTCGGTGCAATGCGGGTGACCACCGCAGCAGTTTCCATCTCTTCGCGTTGCACGCGACCAGGCGAACCTGTGACACACAAGGCCCGCGTGGTGGCGACGCCCAATCCGTGCATGGCCTCACTGGCCAAAAATTCACGAATGCTGGAGCGCAAGACGGCACGCCCATCGCCTCGGCGCGAATAGGGTGTGGGGCCTGCGCCTTTGAGTTGAATGTCTTGCACACCCATGGGGGTATGCAGACCCCCTAAGCTCAACGCACGCCCATCGCCCAATTGCCCGGCCCAGACACCAAATTGGTGGCCGCTGTACACGCTGGCATGGGGCGTGCTGCCTGCTAGCACCAAGTTGCCGCTCAAAGCCTCCAACGCTTGTGGGTGTTGCCAAAAGTCAGTGGGCAAGCCCAAGGCTTGTCGCAGCGTGTCGTTTTGTCCCACCCAATGAGGCGCAGGTAAAGGCGTAGGCAAACAAGGCGTGTTCAGCCAAGACCCCAAGTGCGCACAGGCTTGCTGCCAGGGGAGTTCAAGTGGCGCAGGTATGTGTCTATCGGCGGCGGAAATCATGTTCACGATTGTCCCGGGAAACCCATAGGCTTGTTTTTTCAGAGGACTTCACGAAAAACACTGAAAAGTCTTGGCACAATGCATTGGTGTGAAATAGCACGACCGTGCGGAAAATAAATCAGAGGACAAAACATGCTGGGCTTGATGCAAAACCAACCGTTGTTAATTTCGTCATTGATCGAGTTTGCCGATCGCCACCACGGTGATGGTGAAGTGGTTTCGCGACGGGTGGAAGGTGACATCCATCGTTACAACTGGTCCGCTGTGGCCAATCGTTCGCGTCAAGTGGCGAATGCTTTGGACGCGCTTCATATCGGCTTTGGCGACCGCGTGGCCACTTTGGCTTGGAACGGTTACCGCCATTTGGAGCTGTACTTTGGTGTCAGCGGCAGTGGCCGGGTGTTGCACACCATCAATCCCCGTTTGCACCCCGATCAAATTGCATGGATTGCCAACCATGCTGAAGATCAGGTCTTGTGCTTTGACATGACATTCCTGCCCATCATCCAAGCCGTTCATAGCAAGTGCACCACCGTCAAGCATTGGGTCGCGTTGTGTGATGCGGATAAATTGCCAGCCGATACGGGCATTCCCGGCTTGAAGAGCTACGAGGCGTGGATCACCCCACACAGCACGACGTATGAATGGCCTGTGTTTGACGAAAACACAGCGTCGAGCATGTGCTACACCAGCGGCACCACAGGCAACCCCAAAGCAGCGCTCTACAGCCATCGCTCGACCATCTTGCACGCCTATGCGGCGGCACTGCCCGATGTGATGTGCGTTTCTGCGCGGGACGCGATTTTGCCCGTGGTGCCCATGTTCCACGTCAACGCCTGGGGCATTCCCTACAGCGCTGCTTTGACGGGCGCCAAGCTGGTTTTCCCAGGTTCAGGCATGGACGGCAAGTCGATTTATGAATTGATTGAAGGCGAGGGTGTGACCTATGCCGCTGGCGTGCCCACCGTGTGGCAAATGTTGCTGACCCACATGAAGTCGGGCAACTTGAAGTTCTCGACCTTGAAACGCACGGTCATTGGTGGTTCGGCCTGCCCACCCGCCATGATTGATGCTTTCCGTGACGACTATGGCGTGGATGTGTTGCACGCTTGGGGCATGACCGAGCTGAGTCCTTTGGGTACCTTGTGCACGCTGAAGAACAAACACCTCAAATTGCCTGCTGAAGAACAAATGAAGATTCGTTTGAAGCAAGGTCGTGCGATTTTTGGCATCGACATGAAGATTGTTGACGACGCAGGGAACGAGCAACCCCACGACGGTAAAGCTTATGGCGATTTGCTCGTTCGTGGTCCTTGGGTGGTTGCAGACTATTACAAAGGTGAGGGCGGCAATCCCTTGGTGAAAGATGCCAATGGCCAAAGCTGGTTCCCTACAGGGGATGTGGCCACCATCGATCCCGATGGTTACATGCAAATCACCGACCGCAGCAAAGACGTCATCAAGTCAGGTGGTGAATGGATCAGCTCGATTGACATTGAAAACATCGCCGTGGCTCATCCCGCGGTGTTGATGGCTGCGTGTATTGGTATCAAACACCCCAAATGGGACGAACGCCCCATCGTGGCTGTGGTCAAAAAGCCAGATGCTCACGTCACACGCGAAGAGTTATTGGCGTTTTACGAAGGTAAAACAGCCAAGTGGCAAATCCCAGATGACGTGGTGTTTGTCGATAGCATTCCACTCGGCGCCACCGGCAAGATGCTCAAGACAAAACTGCGCGAGCAATTGAAAGACTATGTTTTGCCCACCGCTTAGTCGCACGAGCGATAGAGCTAGGGCATTCCCTGAACGGATATAAAAACAAACCCGTTACGCTGTTAAGGCTTTAGAACTTACAAGGAGATAACAATGAAATTTGCACGCAACCTGATTGCCACCGCTGTGTTGACCTCGGCCGCTCTGTCGGCTTTTGCACAAGCGGGTGAAACCGTCAAGATCGCTTTGATTGATCCACAAAGCGGTTTGATGGGCCCCTTGGGTTTGAACCAACTCAAGACCTTCCAATATTTTGGGGAAACGTTCAGCAAAAACAACCCTGCAGGCGTGAAGTTCGAAGTGGTTGGCTTTGACAACAAGCTCAGCCCTGCTGAAAGCCTGAACGCCCTCAAAGCCGCAATGGACCAAGGCATCCGTTACATCGCCCAGGGCAACGGTTCTTCGGTGGCCGGTGCGCTGATTGACGCGGTCAACAAACATAACGAGCGCAACCCCGGCAAGGAAGTGGTGTTTTTGAACTACGCCGCGGTGGATCCTGACTTCACCAACAGCAAATGCAGCTACTGGCATTTCCGTTTTGATGCCGACACCTCGATGAAGATGGAAGCGCTGACCACCTTCATGAAAGACCAGCCTGATGTCAAGAAGGTGTATTTGTTCAATCAAAACTACTCACATGGTCAACAAGTGGCCAAGTTCGCTAAAGAAAACTTGAGCCGCAAGCGTCCTGACATTCAAATCGTTGGCGAAGAACTCCATCCTTTGGCGCAAGTGCGTGACTTTGCACCGTACATTGCCAAAATCAAAGCCTCTGGCGCTGATACCGTGATCACAGGCAACTGGGGTTCTGACCTGGCCTTGTTGGTCAAAGCGGCCAACGAAGGTGGTTACAACGGCAAGTTCTACACCTACTACACAGGCGTCACAGGCACTCCCACTGCCTTGGGCACCGGTGGTGCAGGCCGTGTCTATCAAATTGCCTACTCGCACTACAACATGGGCGGGCAGATGGACAAGTGGATGGGCGAATTCAAGAAGCGCTACAACGATGACATGTTCACCGGTGCGGTGATTCATGTGTACAACTCGCTGTCCGAAGCCATGAAAAAAGCCAAGTCCACAGACCCCGTCAAAGTCGCTGCAGCCTTGGAAGGCCTCAAGACCAACAGCTTCAACGGTGAAGTCGAAATGCGCAAAACCGACCACCAAATCCAGCAGGCCCTGTACTTGACGGTTTGGCAAAAGGCGGACAAGAAATACCCCTACAGCCCAGAAAACACCGGCATGACATTGGCGCCTGTGAAGACCTTCGAGTCTTATGTGTCCAGCACGCCTACCAGCTGCCAAATGAAACGACCCGGTTAAGAGGTCTGTCAGGTGACAGAGCGTGACCTTGTGCACGCTCTGTCTTGTCGGGTTCAGGGAGAACAGGTTTATTCATGGAGTTTTTCTTCATCTCCATGCTCAACGGCTTGAGCTATGGCTTGCTGTTGTTCATGCTCAGCTCAGGACTGACGCTGATTTTTAGCATGATGGGTGTGCTGAATTTTGCGCACGCCAGTTTTTACATGATCGGCGCGTACATCGGTTACAGCCTCAACAGCGTTTTGGGCTTTTGGGTGGCCTTGTTTGTGGCCCCCATACTGGTCGGCCTTCTGGGTGCAGCGTTCGAACGCCTGTGTTTACGCCGAGTGCATAAATTTGGTCATGTGCCCGAATTGCTGGTCACCTTTGGTTTGTCCTACATCGTGCTCGAAATGGTTCAGCTGGTGTGGGGCCGTACGGCAGTGGAGTTTGCCCCTCCGACAGCGTTGCAAGGTCCCGCCTTCACATTGATTCAAAACTCGTTGAATGGTTTGTCCTTGGTTTGGGGTGCCGCCGCGCCTGAACTGTGCACGGCGGCCGATGCTGCGGTGCGTGTGGTGTGTTCTCCATTTCCTGCAACGCGTGGCTTCATGATGATGGTGGCCTTGATGATGATGGTGGGCCTGTGGTTGTTGCTCAAGCGCACCCGCGTGGGCTTGGTGATTCAGGCGGCACTGACTCACCCAGAGGCCGTCGAAGCCTTGGGGCACAACGTGCCCTTTGTTTTCATGCTGGTGTTTGGCGTGGGTACAGGGTTGGCGGGTTTGGCCGGGGTGATTGGTGGCAGTACGTTTGTTACCGAACCCGCCATGGCTGCGACGGTGGGCTCTGTGATTTTTGTGGTCGTCGTTGTCGGCGGCATGGGCTCCCTGGCTGGAGCATTTTTGGCTTCGGTATTGATTGGCGTGGTGCAAACCTTTGCGGTGGCGTTCGACTACTCCATGCTCATGCTGCTTCAAAACTTTGGGGTGCAAGCCAGCGCAGCCATGCAAGACAACTCGCTGCTCAAACTCACACTGTCGCAAGTCGCGCCCATCTTGCCCTACCTGTTTTTGGTGCTGATCTTGATTTTCCGACCCAAGGGTCTTTTGGGTACACGGGAGACTTAAAGACATGGCGTTGACAAAAACACATTACGAATTCAAGCCCTACAACGTCGCCCGTTGGGTGATCTGGAGCTTGTTCACTTTGGTGCTGTGGGTGGCCCCCATGGTTTTTTCCAGCAATTTGGGCGTCACCATGTTGTCGCAAATGGGCATAGCCATGATTGCCTGCCTGTCCTACAACATGCTGTTGGGGCAGGGTGGCATGCTGAGCTTTGGCCATGCGGTGTACACCGGCTTGGGGGCTTACCTGGCCATGCATGCGTTGAACGCCGCCAGCAGCGGCGCGCCCATCCCGGTCACCTTGATTCCCTTGGTCGGTGGTGTGGGCGGCATGTTCTTTGCCTTTTTGCTGGGCTATGTGACCACCCGCAAGTCGGGCACTACGTTTGCCATGATCACGCTGGGCATGGCCGAACTGGTGTTTGCCATGTCGTTGATGTTCTCCGAATTCTTTGGCGGTGAAGCGGGTGTGTCGGGCAACCGTGTGGTGGGTCAGGCTTTTTGGGGCATCACCTACGGGCCACCGCTGCAGGTTTATTACCTTACCGCCGTCTACACCCTGGTGTGCGTGGCGTTGATGTATGCCTTCACACGTACCCCTCTGGGGCGTATCTTGAATGCGGTGCGTGACAACCCCGAACGCGTAGAGTTCATTGGCTACAACACCCAGCATGTGCGCTACATCTCATTCATCATTGCCGGTTTTTTTGCTGGCATTGCGGGTGGTCTGGCCACCGTGAACTTTGAAATCGTCACCGCCGAAGTCGTGGGTTCTGCACGCTCGGGCGCTTATTTGCTGTTCACCTTCTTGGGCGGGGCGACTTTCTTTTTTGGCCCCATCATCGGTGCGGTGCTGATGGTGCTCGCTTTTGTGTTGTTGTCTGAATTCACCAAGGCTTGGTTGCTTTATTTGGGTTTGGTGTTTTTGTTCATGGTGATGTTTGCACCCGGCGGCATTTCGAGTTTGATCATGATGAATTTACGGTTGGCCTCCTTCGGGCGCCTGCGTCAAATCTGGGTTGCCTATGTGGGCTTAGGCCTCACGGCTTTGCTGGGCCTGGCTGGCACAGCTGCCATGATTGAAATGATCTACCACCTGCAACTCAATGCGGCCATGGGGCCAGAGCTGAAGTTTGCCGGCGTCACGCTCAATGCACTCTCGACGGGCAGTTGGTTTGGTTCGGCATTCGTCATGATCACAGGCTTTGGCCTGTTCGAGCTGGCACGCCGCCAATACGTGCACGATTGGGATGACACCCAAGTCTTCATCGAAAAAGAAATCAAACGCCGGGAGGCCCTGTGATCGCCCTGCAACTCAAAGACTTGCGCAAAAACTTCGGCAAAACCGAAATTATTCGTGGCGCTAATTTAGAAGTCAAAGCTGGCGAGCGTGTGGCCATCATTGGTCCTAACGGCGCTGGCAAATCGACCCTGTTCAACCTCATCAGTGGCCGTTTCGAGCCCAGCAGTGGTGAAATTTGGTTGGGTGAGCATCGTATCGATGGCAAAAAACCTTTCGAAATCAACCGTCTGGGTTTGTCGCGCAGCTTTCAAATCACCAACATCTTTCCCAAGCTCAGCGTGTTCGAAAACCTGCGTTGCGCTGTGTTGTGGAAGCTGGGCTACAAGTACACCTTCTTCAAATTCTTAGCCGATCTGGAAGACGCCAACGAAGCCGCTGAAAAGTTGATGGAAGAAATTCGCCTCGACAAAAAGCGTGATGTCCTGGCCATGAACCTGACCTATGCCGAGCAACGTGCTCTTGAGATTGGCATCACGATTGCGGGTGGCGCCGAAGTGATTTTGCTCGACGAACCCACCGCAGGCATGAGCAAGAGTGAAACCAAGCGTTTCATTCAACTCATCCGCCAAGTCACCGAAGGTAAAACTTTGCTCACGGTCGAACACGACATGGGCGTGGTGTTTGGCTTGGCCGACAAGATTGCCGTCGTTGTGTACGGTGAAGTGATTGCCTTTGACACCCCCGAAGCTGTGCGCGCCAACCCCAAGGTGCAAGAGGCCTATTTGGGCTCGCACGTGGCAGAACATCAAGCGGCTGCGGCCTGACGCCTCACACCGATTCAAGCGCGAGACCTACCGCACCATGCTCAACATTGAAAATCTTCACGCGTTTTACGGCAAAAGCCATGTACTGCATGGCGTGTCCCTGCAGATACAAGCGGGCGAAATCGTGTCCCTGCTTGGCCGCAATGGCTCGGGCCGCTCCACCACGGCACGTGCCATCATGGGTTTGGTGGACTGCCAAGGCACGATGGACTGGAATGGCCAATCTATTGCCGGCAAAAAGGCTTACCAAATTGCTCATCTGGGCATTGGCTATGTGCCAGAAAACCGCGACATCTTTCCCAAGCTGACCGTGCATCAAAACCTGTTGCTGGGCCAAAAAGGCAAAGGCGAGGGCAGCCGTTGGTCGTTTGACGACATGTACGCCATGTTTCCACGGTTGAAGGAACGCGAACATACCGAAGCGGGCGTGCTCTCCGGCGGTGAACAGCAAATGCTCACTCTATGTCGCACGCTGATGGGTGACCCCGACCTCATCATCATTGACGAACCGACCGAAGGCCTGGCTCCCAAAATCGTCGAATTGGTGGGGGAATATTTGAAAAAGCTCAAGGCGCGTGGCGTTTCCGTCATGTTGATTGAGCAAAAGCTCACGATTGCCATGGACATCTCAGACCGCGTGCTGGTCATGGGTCACGGCAGCATTGTGTTTTCAGGCACGCCAGCTGAATTACGCGCCGACGCCTATACGCGACGCGAATGGCTGGAAGTTTGATCTAGAATCAAAAAAGAACGATCGTTCTTTTTTCTTGTCCCTCCATTGCCCAACAAGGAACCCGCATGAGTGCAGACTACAAAGTTCACGGCGACGTGGCCGTGATTTCATTGAACAACCCACCGGTCAACGGCCTGGGTTTGTCCACCCGTCAAGCCATTGCTGACGGCGTCAACAAGGCTGTGGCAGATGCTGCGGTCAAAGCCATCGTGGTCACAGGCCAAGGCAAAGCCTTCTCGGGTGGTGCCGATATTCGCGAATTTGGCTCGCCCAAAGCGATTCAAGAACCCAATTTGCTGAGTGTGATTTCGTTGATCGAAAACTGCAGCAAACCAGTTGTTGCGGCTGTGCACAGCGTGGCCATGGGCGGTGGTTTGGAGTTGGCCCTGGGCTGCCACTACCGCATGGCAGCACCTGGTGCCAGCATTGCCTTGCCTGAAGTCAAGATTGGTTTGATTCCTGGTGCAGGCGGCACGCAGCGTTTGCCACGTGTGTTGGGTGTTGAAGCCGCCCTGAACATGATCGTCAGCGGCGAAGCCATTAAGAGCGAAATGCTCGCCATGTTGCCTGGTCAAAAGTTGTTCGACCAAATGGCCGCTTCACCTGAGTCCCTGATGGACGAGGCGTTGGCATTTGCGCGCTCAGTGGCCGATGTGCGCCCCTTGCCCCGTGTGCGTGACTTGCCTTGCAAGCACCCCCAAGGCGATGCTTACTTCCAGTTCGCGCGCAACATGGTCAAAGGCATGGCCAAAAACTACCCAGCACCTCCCAAGTGCGTGGATGCGGTGCAAGCAGCCACCAAGAAGAAGTTTGACGATGGCATGGTGTTCGAACGCGAGATCTTCATCAACCTGATGTGGACGCCTGAATGTCGCGCTTTGCGCCATTTGTTCACCTCGCAACGTGCGGCCTCCAAGATTCCAGACGTGCCAGAGACCACGCCTGTACGCGACATCAAGTCTGTCGCTGTGATTGGCGCGGGCACCATGGGCGGCGGCATCACCATGAACTTCTTGAATGCTGGCATCCCCGTCAAGATGCTCGAAACCAAGCAAGACGCCTTGGATCGTGGCGTGGCCACCATCAAGAAGAACTACGAAGCCCAAGTTAAAAAAGGCAAGCTGAAGGAAGACAAATACGCCCAGCGCATGGCCTTGTTGACCACCACCTTGAGCTACGACGACATCAAAGATGCCGACATGGTGATCGAAGCCGTGTTCGAAGAAATGGGCGTCAAAGAGTCTGTCTTCAAACAACTCGATGCTGTGATGAAGCCCGGTGCTATCTTGGCCTCCAACACCTCGACCTTGGACGTCAACCAGATCGCCAGCTTCACCAAGCGTCCCCAAGACGTGGTGGGCATGCACTTCTTCAGCCCTGCCAACGTGATGAAGTTGCTCGAAGTCGTGCGCGGCGCCAAAACAGGCAAAGACGTGCTGGCCACCGTTATGGCAGTGGCCAAGAAAATCAAGAAGACCGCCGTGGTGTCTGGCGTGTGCGATGGCTTCATCGGCAACCGCATGATTGAGCAATACGGTCGCCAAGGTGGCTTCTTGCTCGAAGAAGGCTGCACCCCACAGCAAGTGGACAAAGCGATCGAAAAATTTGGTTTCGCCATGGGTCCCTTCCGCATGGGTGACTTGGCTGGCAACGACATTGGCTGGGCCATCCGCAAGCGCCGTTACCAAGAAAAGCCTCACATGAAGTACAGCAAAACCGCTGACTTGCTGTGCGAGATGGGTCGCTTCGGTCAAAAAACTGGCGCAGGCTGGTACGACTACCAAGCTGGCAAACGTGACGCTATCCCCAACAAAGAGGTGGAGGCCATGATCGTCAAGCACCGCGCTGACATGGGCATCACCGCGCGCAAGATCAGCGACGAAGAAATCGTGCAACGCTTGGTCTTTTCATTGGTCAACGAAGCCGCCCATATCTTGGAAGAAGGCATTGCCTCCAAGGCCAGCGACATCGACATGGTCTACATCACTGGTTATGGCTTCCCCATCTACCGTGGCGGCCCCATGTTGTACGCCGACCAAGTGGGCTTGTTCAACGTGGTGCAAGCCATGAACCGCTTTGCCGCCAACCCGCACGATGACGCTGAGTTCTGGAAGCCCGCACCGCTGCTCGCCAAACTCGCCGCCGAAGGCAAGACCTTCAACTGAAACCGAATTAAGGACACCTTATGACCAACGCTGTCATTGTTTCTACCGCCCGCACCCCGCTTGCCAAGAGCTGGAAAGGTGCTTTCAACATGACCCATGGCGCCACCTTGGGTGGCCATGCCGTGAAACACGCCATCGCCCGCGCCGGCATTGATGCAGGTGAAGTCGAAGACGTCATCATGGGCTGCGCCAACCCTGAAGGAGCCACCGGTGCCAACATCGCGCGTCAAATCGCTTTGATGGCCGATTGCCCGATTTCTGTGTCGGGCATGACGGTCAACCGTTTTTGCTCTTCGGGTTTGCAAACCATTGCCTTGGCGGCTCAACGCATCATCGCTGGTGAAGGCGATGTGTATGTGGCCGGTGGCGTGGAAAGCATTTCTTGCGTGCAGCAAGAGATGAACCAACACATGTTGGGCGACGTCAACTTGATGAAGAAAAAGCCAGAGATTTACTGGAACATGCTGCAAACCGCTGAGCAAGTGGCCAAACGCTACAACATCAGCCGCGATGTGATGGACGAGTACGGCGCAGGTAGCCAGCAAAAGGCCTGCGCGGCGCAAGCCGCTGGTTTGTTCGACGCCGAAATTGCCCCCATCACTGTGGCCGCTGGTGTGATCGACAAAACCATGGGCATGATGACCAAGCAAGTCACAGTCAGCAAAGACGAAGGCACGCGCGAAGGCACCACCGTGGACGCCATTCGTGGCCTGCGCTCAGCGCTGCCCGGTGGCTTGGTGACGGCAGGCAATGCCAGCCAGTTCTCAGACGGTGCCGGTGCTTGCGTTTTGATGAGCGAAGAACTGGCCAGCAAGCGTGGGTTGAAGCCACTGGGCCGCTTCTTGGGCTTTGCCGTGGCAGGTTGTGAACCCGACGAAATGGGCATTGGCCCGGTCTACGCCGTGCCCAAAGCGTTGAAGCGCTTGGGCCTGACCGTCAACGACATTGACCTGTGGGAACTCAACGAAGCGTTTGCCGTGCAAGTGCTGTACTGCCGCGACAAGCTGGGCATCCCGGCTGATCGTTTGAACGTCAACGGCGGTGCGATTGCCTTGGGTCACCCTTATGGTGTGAGCGGCCAACGTTTGACGGGCCATGCCCTGATCGAAGGCAAGCGCCGTGGTGCCAAACGCGTGGCAGTCACCATGTGTATCGGTGGCGGCATGGGCGCGTGCGGCATCTTCGAAGTGTTGTAAACCGCGACCTTGTCCAAAGGCCAAGGGTGGCGTGACGCCCTTGGCCTGTTTTTCTGTTGAAGGTGTTGTATGTCTTTGCGTTCCACGGTTGATTTTTTACTCC
>Ga0228701_1000979_pt1 | contig 20830 bp, 21 predicted proteins | sample McNCre117_Aug_MG_2_FD_178017 | JGI IMG/M metagenome (GOLD analysis project Ga0228701, IMG submission 178017) | Freshwater microbial communities from McNutts Creek, Athens, Georgia, United States - 11-17_Aug_MG | ecosystem: Environmental > Aquatic > Freshwater > Creek | place: USA: Georgia...
GTACATGAAGCAAGTAATCCGAAATATTGAAGAACTGATTCGGACAGAGGAAGAATATAAATACCTTTAGCCAATGGTATTTAATACCTAACTCCCTCCATGTGTAACTTTTCGCGTGATACATTTGTCTAACTTACAAAATACTACATGCATAAACGGCTTTTTGTCCTCTTATTTTTCACGAACCTCCTTGGCTTAAAGGGACAAATTGAAAAACAAAAACCTCGTGTTTCCGAATTAGATTTTTCTTATTCTACTGGCTATCAACACGTCCGAATGGAGAACATGAATCGTTATTACTTGGACACTTTTGCAAAACCCAACGATATTTTTACAAAAAATGTGCACCACACATTGAGTCGTAATTTTCAGTTATGCTATCATTTTAGTCATTATTTCGGAATTGGGATGATGGCTAAAACGGATCTTTTTCAAATGGATCATTCATCGCCAACTTATGTTATGGATGAAGTCGGCACAATCACTGATACCTTTTCCACCAAAAGTCAATTAAACTTTCGGAAAGCATCTATTGGTTTATTTGGTGCATTTGATTTGGGGGAATTTGTGCAAACAAAAACGAAACAAGCCTATTTTAAGAAATGGAAAGCAAATGTCCTAGGTGGAGCCTCAATCGACTTGTACAACATCGAATTGGGATCGACTTCGCCATATTTCTCCCACAACTATTTATATTTCGCACCGTGTATTGGTGGATTTGCTCAATTAAAAATAAACTACCCCATTTTCTCGTGGAAATTCGCCGAAATGAGATTGGGATTGAATTTGGGCTATCAATTCTCAAAAACAAAGACACTGCGAACAGACCAAAGTGGTGATTGGATTGTTTATGGCAAATATCCCATCAATGCAGATTTTTCAGGAATCAACCTTGGACTTGGCCTATCCATTGAATTAACGGACCACAAATTTTCCGCACGCGACAACGCTCCATCAAAAAATGCGCTTTACTTGGATGTTTTCGGTCAAAGCACCTACGGTTCTTTCATCTATGAGCGGATATTTAACGTGGAATCAACAAGGGTTCAACATGCACTTTCTGTTGGATTCATGCGCTTAAACCGCATTCCATGGGATTATTTAGGCGTTTTCTCCATTCCCTTGGCCTACAATGCGTATTTTGATTTCAATCGAACAAAGAACAAACCCAGTAAATTGGAACTTGGCTTTGGTTTAACTGCTTTAGGAATAACGAGCTTTGACTACGACCCCAATCAAAAGACACAATACCTTTATCCAAGTATAAGATTCGGCTACTGCTACCACAGTTATCACAGTGGACTATTATTCAAAGCCACATTCACTCCATTGCTACCAGGATTTGTCAGAGAGGAATTTATGAGTGGACACGAAACCTATTTTGGTTCTGCTGGATTTTTTGATGAATATGTTATGCCTTGGGTAGGATTAAGCATTGGGAAAACGTTTTGATAAAACCAAACACCACTCAAATTAGAACTTGTTCTATTTTTAATCCCTGATTTTAAGCAGACTACATTTAAATCACTATTTTTGATAGGATGCACTTCAAGAATCATGTTTCATGAACTATTTTCAACGCACCACTGAATGATTCTTTCATACGTTAAGAAAACCAGCTATGCATTTTTTGATTTTAATATGAAAAAACACCTATTTATACTTTTCCTTACTTTTTCCGTTCAAATGCTCTTCGCTCAAGAAGCAAAGAAAAAAGGCTTTTCAAATTTAGATATCACCTTGAATAGTGGATACCAAAGAGTTGACATGAAAGACTTGAATGCGTTTTACGGAGATTCAATTTTCGTCTCCTCGAAGGCCTATAAGCCTTTACACCATGCGTTTTATAAGGCGTTGCAACTGAACTACCGATTGACACCCTTTTTAAGTGTTGGAACTCAATTAAAGATGGATCAAGCAAGCGTAGAGGATCGTTTCACGGTGTTAAATCGATCCATCGCAGTCACTGGTCAACTAGATGGAATGGCGCTCCTACAAAAACTGATTCGTAAACCAATAAAGGATGATTGGGATCTTCAACTTCAAGCGGGATTGTCTTTCAACGTTATGCAAATTAAAGAAAGTGACCCTCCTTATTTTTGGAGCTGCATTCCTGAATCGTGGTACTATTCGGCTAATTTAGGTGGGAACGCACAGTTAAAATTGAGTTATCCAATTTTTAAAGGCTCAAATATGCAGTGGCGACTTGGGTTGAATGTGGGTTATCAATATGCACATTCAAATGAGATAGTCGCATACCGAGAATACGCAAGTAGCGTCATTCATAAATCCGTTTCCTTGGGTTTCTCGGGATTTAATTCTGGATTAAGTCTGAGCTGTGAAATCAACAAATTCAAATCTCCCCGTCGCGCTGGCTCATCAAATAACGCCATTTATGTGGACTTGCTAGGTCAAACTTATTTTGGAGCAATCGTTTACGAACGTAGTTTGAATGTCGCTTCAAATGGTGTTCAACACAGTGTTTCTGGAGGATTTCTTTCCTTAAGACAAGCACCATGGTATTTCTATAATCATTCAGTAGTTTATCTACCATTTTCATATAATGCCTCATTTGATTTTAATAAAACTAAAAATCTGCCAAGTAAATTGGAGCTTGGTGTAGGTCTTACCGCTACGCTGTTAAAGGGCTATGGTACCTCCATTCCTTATCGCAATCAAACAATTCATCCATGTCTGCGCCTTGGTTATACATACCATAGTTACCGAAACGGCTTGCTATTTAAAGCTACGATTATTCCACAATTACCAGGAATTTCGAACACTTTTATTAATAATACGAGAAAGACAAGTTACAATTCCCCACTAATTCCTAGTTTCTGCATCAGTATTGGAAAAACGTTTTAATGTGCTTCCGACGCTCCGCCTCGGCGGAGGAGTACCAATGTTCTATTGGGCTTGGATCGTGTAGGCTTGCTCATGAGATTCGCTTGAAACAATGATCGGATTAACTATATTTCATCACATCTTAATCTACCAATCTCTCGGAGTTCTGTATCTTTGCGACTCAAACTAGACCCAAGATCCCATGAATGTCATCAATCCGAAATCGGCTTTGCTTTTTATTTTAGTAACGATATGCTTAGACTCCATTGGTTTGGGAATTATCATTCCTTCCTTTCCAATCTTGGTTTCTGAAACGGCTCATGTTCCAATTGGTCAAGCCTCACAATATTTCGGATGGGTCATGGGCGCATACGCATTCATGCAATTCCTCTTTTCGCCATTGATTGGAAATTTAAGTGACCGCTTCGGACGTCGTCCCATTTTGTTGATCTCTGTCCTTGGAATGAGCTTGGATTATATGGTCATGTATTTCGCTCCGGATTTATGGTGGTTGGTGATCGGACGTGCAGTCTCTGGAATCTTTGGTGCGAGTTTCACTTCCGCTTCGGCCTACATAGCAGATATTTCCACACCGGATAAACGTGCACAGAATTTCGGCATGATCGGTGCAGCCTTTGGCATTGGATTCGTCATTGGACCGGCAATTGGTGGACTCCTTTCAGACTTTGGTGCACGCACACCGTTTTTAGTCGCAGCCTTCTTTTCGATGGCAAATTTCATCTACGGATTTATCGTTTTGAAAGAATCCTTGCCAGTGGAAAACCGACGTGCATTCGAGTGGAAGCGTTCGAATCCGTTTGGTGCATTGCAACAAATGAAACGATTCAAGAAATTAAAGTACTTATTCCTTGTTTCTTTCTTGACCATTTTAACAACGATGTGCGTTCATTCCACTTGGAATTTCTATACGATGGAAAAATTTGGTTGGACAACCAAAGAGGTAGGCATTTCTCTCGCCGTTGTTGGGGTTTGTTTTGGGGTCGTCCAAGGAGCACTTACCGGTAAAATCGTCGCGAAATTCGGACAGAAAAACGCAGCGAAAATAGGTTTATTCTTATCCATTTTTGTGTTAATTGGTTTGGGACTCATTTTTCAAGGATGGATGATGTACGCCATCATTCTTCCATACGCATTCACTGGAATTGTTGATCCTGCCATTCGTTCCATCATTTCGGGACAAGTTCAAAGCAATGAGCAAGGAGAATTGCAAGGAATCTTCACCAGTTTGATGAGTTTAGCTGAGATCATCGGTCCACCATTGTTCATGTGGTTCTATTACAACTTCAAAATGAGTGTGCCTCATTCCAACATCGGACTCGGAACACCGTTCTGGATAGCCGCCTTTATCGCACTATTGGCATTCGTGTTGATTTCTTGGACACTGAAAGGATATACAAAATCGGATGAAGTAAACGATGATGAGCTGAATTGATAAATATATCATAAATTGCTTATTGGTAAAAGGATTCCGTCAAGTTGATTCGTATATCCATTCGTATATTTACGTATAAATACGTATATTTTTCATTTCCTGATTCGTATATTCATTCGTATATTTACGTATAAATACGTATATTTTCACCTTGCTTCATTCGTATATCTTTCGTATATTTGCGTATAAATACGTATATTTTATGAGCTTGAAAATACATAATTTACACTTGAATCTAGGCATGAAAATCCTTACTGACCTAAATAAAATAGATCGGTTTGATGCTTCTTGGACTTCAATCGAGAAACGAGAGGGTACATCACTAAAACAACTAAAATCGATAGCAACAGTTCGAAGTGTCGGCGCATCAACCAGAATTGAAGGCTCTAAAATGACCGATGATGAAGTTGCTGTATTGATCGGTAAAATGTCTATTTCTAAACTTGAGGAAAGAGACGAACAGGAGGTGATTGGGTATTTTGAAGCGTTAGATAGCATCGCAGAAAACTTTGACGCCATTCAAATTACAGAGGGTCAAATTAAGAACTTGCATAAAATTTTAATGCAGCATGGCGAAAAGGACACGTGGCATAAAGGAAAATATAAGCAAGTCAGTAATGCTGTTGAGGCGAACTTCGTTGACGGTACAAAACAAATTGTATTTAAAACTGCAGACCCAGGAATAGCGACGGAAGACGCTATGAGACAGTTGTTCGATTGGTATAAATCCGATAAAGAAACGATTCCATTGCTGAAAGCAGCGGTTTTTGTGTACGAATTTTTAAGTATCCATCCTTTTCAAGATGGGAATGGCCGTCTAAGTAGGTTGCTTGGTAGTTTGTTGCTACTGAAGAATGGGTATTCATGGATTCAATACGTTAGTTTTGAGCATGAAATTGAAAATCGAAAATCTGAGTATTACAGAATACTCATGCAGACACAACGCGAAAGACCTGGAGAAAATATAACAGAATGGATTACATTTTTTATCAGCTGTTTGATTCATATTCAAGATCAACTATTATTCAAACTAGAAGAAAGTAAAATAGATGTTCCTGTGTCCATTCGTGAAAAGAGTATATTGTTTTACATTCAAAACCATTCAGGTTGCGGTTCTGGTGAAATTGCAAAGAAACTTGGACTCGCTTTACCTACGGTGAAAAAAAACCTAGGTGAATTGGTTGAAAAAGGAATCATTTCCAAAGAGGGACAAGGAAAAGCTACAGGCTACTATATGCTTTGACGCGCAATTTGGAAGATATGATTCTAAATTACAACTTAATTATCATCGTCCCGTAAATCGATCTTCCTTGCGATGGCAACAAACCTGGACCAGGATATCCTCCGCTGCGACGCGTTGCGTATTGTTCATTCATTAGGTTGTTCAATCCGAATTTCACTTGGTAGTTTTTATTGAACTTGTAGGAAACAGAAACATCGTGAAGTCCATACGCTTTCAATTGTCCAACAGTCGCATTGCTATTTGGAAGAACCGTATTTGCCGCATCTGTAAACACACTTCCGGTGTAGGAATATTGGTAATTGAAGGACAAGCCTTTGAAGTCGTAGTTCAATCCCGTTCGCAAGAGTTGACTTGGCGCATATTCTACTTTTTTTCCTTGGATGGAAGTCGCTGGATCTTGTGCAAGGACAGGATTGTTCCATCGCACATATTCGGCGGATTGTAACGTTCCACTGACATAAACACTCAATTGCTCGCTTGCAGCTGCTTCTTTCGAGAATGGATTGAAGAACGTGTATTCTCCGTACAATTCAATTCCTTTACTGACGACATCTCCAATGTTCGTTTTATACGGAGCATTGTTCACCGTTAAGGAACCAATTTTACCATTGTAAACCAAGTAAAAAGCATTGAGGTCAAAAGTCAGTTGTCCATGTCGGCTCGAGAATATACCTTTCGTTCCTAATTCGGTCGTGTATCCATGGACATCTTTCATATTCGGATCTACTACTTCTGTGGTTGAAGAAGGAATGAGTTCGCTGTACATGACTGGTCGGTAGTTTTGCGTGGCGTTTCCGTAGAGAGACCAATTCATGCGCTCTTTTTGAACCAAGGAAAAAGTACTACTGATCCCACCCAATAAAATCATGCGCGTTTTTTCTTGTTTGGCAAGGATGCCTCCCGTCACATTGTTTGTGCGTCCGGAAAGTTGATTCGCTAAATACTCAAAACGGAATCCAGGCGTAATACTTGCTCGTTTTCCTATCCTAAATAAATGCTCCCCAAATAAAGCGGCATTTTGTGTTCCCAATTGCAGTTCTTTTGGAAAGGCATTCCCAGCGTTGTCTGGTTTGACACTAATATCAAAAGCGGTTCCAGTGGTACCAACTCCTTGTTGTTTGCGTCCAATTTCGCTATTGCACAAACGTGCACCCAAGGTCCAAGTTTGCTGCACACCAGCTAGTTTGTAGTAATTCATCCAACGTACTTCGGTAGACTGAGTGAGGTAATGATCCACATCGACTTGACGCGTCGCATATTGTCCGGTACTTGTATTGATGGTATCCAACACCGAAAGCGGCTTCAAGAATCCAACACTGTTACGATCCGAAAAGGTATACGCAGTGTAAAAGTTCAACTTTGACTTGTTTTTCAGTGTAAATTCTCCCTGTATGGATGCCGTATTCCAAAATAATTGAAACCAGTTTCTTGAACGAACGGAGGTGTCCGCATGGGAATACAATAGACTGTCATGGATACCGCCTGCTTGCTGCGACAAGTATTGACTTTTGGAGTATTCTGCGGAAATTTTTCCATTCTTGAATTGATAACTGACTTTTCCAAAATAACTATTCGTTTTGTACTGACTGTTTTGACGGAATCCATCTGCATCGCGGTGATGAACGAAGCCATAGTAACTCCAATTTTTCTTCGTCCCGCCGATGGCCGTAAAACTATTGAAGAGTCCATACGAACCGACAGTTTGCGCATTTTCCATCGAAAATGCTTGATCGCTCAATTTGTCTTTGAATTGATAATTGATCATTCCTCCGAATTGCGTTCCATATTGAAGCGCTGATGATCCACGGTGAACTTCGATTTTAGAAACAGCATCCAAAGTAGGGGTGTAGTACGATTCAGGATACCCCGATGGATCCGCTGCAATATCGTAGCCATTTTGACGCATGTTAAATTCCCATGAGCGATTGGCGCTTAATCCACGTGTGGAAATACTTGTTTGTAGTCCAGATGCATCGTGCTCACTCACGTATAATCCCGGGGTGCGTTTGAATAATTGTCGGTAGTTGTTGGTACTGAGATCCATTTGTTGTGGATTTAAGATCAACAATTCCATTTTCTTTCCAGCCACAATTTTCATGTTGTAGGTACTGTCAGAAGTCACACGCGTATTTTGATAAGTACGCACCAAAACATCTGCTTTTGTAATGGTTTTTTGATTGTCTTGTCCGAATGCACTTGATCCGAATCCAATGGCTAGAATAACTAATATGTATGAACGCATCGCTTATTGTTTTTGTGGGGACAAAGTTAGCGGGACGATGCAGCGGAGTCAATACCACTTTTAAGGTATTTTAGAATGATTCTAAATAAGATGTATTTAAAGTAAGTAGGGAAAGCGGAAGAAGCGTAAATGAACTGTCTTTAAACTAAAAATCGCTCTTTCAAAAAGTTGGCTTTTCAAAAGAGCGATTGACTTGCTACGAAAAAGAAACGTTATTTCTCGTTAATCATCACAGGAAGTTTTCCATCCGTGATAATCACTTTGGCATTTGGCGATGTCGACAATCCTTTAAGCATTTCGATGTAGTTGTATTTCAACAAGGATTCAGTTAGTGAGCTATCGATGATGTTTTGCGCTTTCTTGATTCCTTCTGCTTCAATGGACAATCTTTCCGCTTCTTTCACGGCTTTTTGAATGACAAATTCCATCTGTAAAGCCGCTTGCTCTGCACTTGCTTTCGCTTGAATCGCTTGAGTCATGGCATTTGGCAAACTAATTTCTTTCAATAAAACAGCATCAATTACGAAACCTTTATCGCCGATATCGGAAGTCAATTCTTCCACCATGACGTGCTCTACTTTTTTACGGTCCACCGCGTATAATTCCTTTGCATCGTAACGCGCGGAAACTTGTCTTGCAGTAGCAATGAAGTTACTTTCCACAATAACTTTCTGGTAATTCAATCCGTAATTTTGGTAGATGGATTTCACCATGGAAGGATTCACGTGGTACAGCAAAATGATTTCCGTTTTAACACTTAATCCCTCTTTCGTTGGAAGCTCCAATACCTGGTACAATTCAACCGTTCGCACGTTGATTTTAATGACTTTCGAAACAAAAGGATTAAACACGCGAGGACCTGCATTTAATGGATTTTCGCGCAATTTTCCAAAGGTTTGTTTTAGTCCAATTTGTCCTGGACGAATAACGGTACAAGACGAGGCTAATGCGAGTCCTGTGAGTAAAGGAAGGATGATTTTTTTCATTTTTTATGGTTTGATTAGTAATGAACTTATTTAGCGATAACGACAACAGCTCGGAAGGGCTTTATACGCTCGTTCTTTGGCGGTGAACATTTCGTTGTCATATCCAGCATTGGCAATTTTTCTTAAAATATGTCGAATTTTGGTTTTTCGTTGATCAAAGGTAATTCTTGCCATTTTCGAATGCTTGTTCCAAGATACCTCGGAAACTCCAGATTCATTTCCTGCGTTTTCAATGGATTCTTCACACATTTCACAATTACCTTCGATGCGAGATTTCACTTGTTTTGCATGCTGAATGTCCGTTTTGCACGCCGTGTTGATCAAAACACAAACGACTAATAAATAAAGAATTGTTTTCATTGTACCATAAGTTTAGCGTGAAACTGTTGATTTTTTGTTCGAATGACAAGGAAATAACTTCCAGCATTCAAGTCTGTAAGGGAAATCGTTTTCTGTATCAGTTGATCTCTTGAATAAACGATTTTTCCAGTTTGATCATGGATGCGAATATCAAAAGGTTGTTCATCATTAGGTAAATCGAGTGTAAATGCTGTATTTGCTGGATTAGGAAAAACATTCATTGCTTGCGATTTCTTCCACTCCGGATGTAATCCAACATAATTTGCAGGTACCACTATGAATTGACCCATCATTCCCGCGTCTTCATGCATCAAAATGTGACAGTGATACATGTAGGGAATCAAGGTATCCGTAAAATCTTCGAATTTGGTTACAAAAAGCAATGAATCACCCGTAGCTAAATACGCAACATCTTTTCTACCTCGTTCTTGTGAACTCGGTAGGGAACCATTTCGATCGAATATGTAAAACTGTACATCATGGATGTGAAATGGATGTCCAACCATGGTTTCATTTACCAATTTCCATGTTTCCGTTTGATTCACGGGAATAATGTAATCGATTCGGTCCATGTTGAAGGAACTATCGTTGAAATAAAAAGGTCCATCCATAACCATCAAACTATCTGCTGTAAATCGAATTTCTCTCGTCACCTGACTTGTTGTTGGATTCAAGGGAATATTTTGGGAAAGGAATGTTGGAATCGAGGTCACAGGGTTTGACGTTTGCGGCTGAACTTCGATGCGCATGACATGGAAATTGATTCCATTTAGTGGACTATCCATCGGTGGACTACCTGGTGGCATGGGCATGGTCGAACCACCTTGAACACCCATCGGAAGTTCACTTGCATAACTCATTAAATACAAGGCCTGTCCTTCTTTACCTGTTAAATTCACTAAAATCTCAGCGCGTTCACCTGGCGCCAATCGAACTCGATTGGTGTCGAACGATTGATTCAACAATCCACCATCGGTCCCAATTTGGGAGAACGTTAAATTTCCTGAAAATCCAAAGTTAAAAGCGCGCTCACCCGAACCATTTAGCAAGCGGAGTCGAACAACTTGAGCTGGAAAATTTGCAAAAACTTCGAATCCATTGTTTGCACGTGCACCATTGACCAATAGGGTAGAATCCTGCATTCCCAGTGGCATTGCTTGATTCAGTGCATTGTATTGTTGACATTGCACCAAAATTGGAAAATCATCGATGCCATATTTTCGAGGCAAGTTCAATGCCGCTTCTTCTGAATCACGCACAATAATGAATCCTGCAGCGCCTTTGATCGCTTGCAAAGCTGTTTTCATGTGCATGTGTGGATGATACCAGTATGTTGACGCATGATCCATTATTGTAAATTTTGGATTCCAAGATTGTCCCGCTAAAATCTCCGTGTGCGGACCACCATCCCATTTTGCTGGTAGATGAATGCCATGCCAATGAACTGTTGTCGTATCATTGATCGCATTATGAACCATGATGTTCATATTTTGACCTTGTTGAAAAATCAAGGTTGGACCAAGATAATGATATTGATTGTATGCATACGTATGCGACCAATTTCCTGGAAAAAATGAAACACTATCCGCATGCATCGTCAAATCTATGTTCGGACCAGAGAGTGTATCTGGAACGACAAGTAAAGTCTGTGCTGATGACAAATGCATCATAAAGCACAGACAAAAAAATGAAATGACTCTCATGTTTCGAGAAACGAATTATTGAATAATAATTGGGTGGGAAATACGTTCTTCCCCTTGTTCCAACTGAAGGATATAAGTTCCTTTCGGAAGCATTTTTAGGTCCAATTGCTCATTCATTTTACCATTTGAGGTTTGACCCTTTAGCTGCTTTACAACTGTTCCTTGAATATTAACAAGTTGAATTTGATAGACACCATCAGTATTGACATCCCTCGAAATTTTCACATAGTCTGAACTTGGATTTGGGTAAATGGAAGGTCCATCATTTGTTAAGGTTGATAAACCCGCAACCGAACCAGTAAAAGCTAGATTATCGACCCATAAATAATCTTGATCCGTTGGCGTATTTCCAGAAGCATTCAAGATGATAAAACAAGAATCTGGTGCATTAAAATCAGTATAAACAAAAGGGATCGTGAAATTCGCCCAACTCATAGCCATTCCTGTCAACACTTTGTTCGCAACAGCTACGGTAATGCGTGTATTTGTAGTTGGATCCCATCGCGTCAAAATGGCGCTCAAAGAACCTTGACTTGAACCATAAATCATGTGTTGCCATTTCCCTGTAAACGATACAGGTTGTGCTGTACATGCAAATCCTGGTGTCATTTGACCAGTTGTTAAATTAATTTGTCCACAAGTTGCCATGCCATTTACAACAGCGGTTCCAACCGTTTTTGAAGTTAATTTTAAATAGGACGAACCAGGACTTCCGGGCGTGCCTTTTTCAGCGGTAAAGACTCCAAGAGGAGCTGTATTCGAATTTAAGGTTGTCCAGCTGTCTGGATTTTCATATGGACCAGTTGACGTCCATGATTCAAATCCAGCATTTGGGATTTGAGCGAAAGTAAAGTTTAAGAGACTCATTCCGAAGAATGTAAAAAGTAATGTTTTCATAACGATAAATTTAAATTGAACAAAAAACCAGTCCATAGCAATTGCTATTGAACAGAATAAGTGAACAATTTAAATCAAATCAGATAGGTACAATGTTGAATGTAAATGGGGACTTTACATCTTGGAGGAGGATCCTCCGAAATGAAAACAGGACATACTTTGAGGCATGTTTCCTTGATTGGAACAAAAACAAAAGGAGATAATGGTGGTAAATGAAATTCATCTTGATCAATGTCAAATCGAATGATGTCCTCATGAAAGTCGTGATTGTCCGAATCCATCGTAAAAGAATCGTCATGACAACAGCCACTCGGCATTTTCTCTATCTCACCGCAGCAAGACTTGTTATGAACCCCAAAAAATGAAACTCTTTTTACATGTCCGCCACAATAGTGAATATCCACTTGCCATTTGAGCGCAACACCCAAATAAACAGGGAGAAATAATATGGCAAACAGTCGAATCAATTGAACTAATTTAAACGAATTTACAATTTAATTTCATTGTTTTCGATCTAAGTGATTTTTTAACAAGAAATTAAGAAATCTACCGTTGAGGTCGAAAGGCCAGCTTATATCCGAGATAAGCCATAGGGATATAGGCCACAATTAAATCCAAAAGTACAAACCAAATGGGCGTTTTAGGCAACATCACTACCATCGAAACTCCGCCCATTAAAAATAAAAGTCCTGCCATCATGGAGAAAATCAATTGCTGTGTCTTCAAAAAGCGAGAAATCAAGATTGCAGAAACTAAGGTACCCAAGGCATGTGCAAAAAATGGAAAGATGAAATGTTTAGGTTCCATGTGAGGCATCGCCGCGTTGAGTCCTTCAATTGATTTTAATAAGAAACCATTGGGTGGTGGAATGACCTTGTCACTCAAATTAATGATGGCACTATTCAACATGGCGCCGGAAAAAATAGAAATGAAAATAATACTCGTGCGTTTGAGTATATCTAAAAAAGTGTTCAGCATAATACAAGAATTAGTTTGTTAATCAAAAATAAGGAATTGATACTATCTGTGATTAACTCATTGCAATTTCACTCTAAATGTAAAATATTTTTGTCATATTGTAAAATATATTATACATTTGTACAAACCTAAAATAATTGATGTATGTATTTATTTCCAAACTCTTACAAAACGCCAAGCGCTTTGATTTTCTACGCTTCCGTTGGATTCGGAATTTGTTATTTATTTTTTTACGACTCTATCAATATGTTCACGAGTGGAATCGAATTAAAAGTCCCCATGTTTTTTTCGGACCATTTCATTGATGGTGATCAATTTTGGAAGAAAAACAATCTTTTGGATGAAATCGTAGCTATTCTCATCGTTTCATCGGGTATCATTCATGGATTTTCCAAAGAATCCGTTGAGGATGAATTAATTCACAAAATCAGACTTGAATCATTAGCGTGGTCTGTTCAAATTAATTTCATTCTGGTGCTACTAGAAACGATTTTTATTTTCGGGATACATTTCTATGAAGTCATGATCATTCAACTATTTTTAATTTTGTTGCTCTTCAATCTAAAACTTCACCTTGCGTTGAAACACTTTTATAAACGCGAAGATGAAAAATAAAATTAAAATTTATCGTACCATAAAAGGGGTTTCCCAGCAAGAATTAGCTGAAAAAATGGATGTTTCTCGTCAAACTTTGAATGCCATTGAGAATGGTAAATATCACCCAACCCTTTTATTAGGAATGAGACTTGGGGAATTCTTCGCATGTAAAATTGAAGAATTATTCGAGTTAGAGGATTCAGACAGATTGAAAAAATAGGTTTTATCCTGCAATCGAAACACCAATTACGTGTCCAATTCCAAATGTGATGGCTGCTGCTGCCAGTCCAAAAATAACTTGTCGCATCCCTGAAAAAAGCAAGCTTTTACCTGTAAAAAGTGTAATGGATCCACCGATTAAAAAGAGTCCAGCAGCACTTAAAATGGAACTAAATAAAACTGCTTTCATTCCACCAATAAAGAAGAATGGAATGACCGGCAAAATGGCACCAACCGCAAAAAAGATAAAGGAGGCAAGCGCTGCTTCCATCGCAGAACCTTTCAAATCTTCCGCATTGATGCCTAATTCTTCTTTCACTAAAATTTGGTGTGCATGGTCTTTATTTTGCATGATTTCCTTTGCCATGGACATCGCCTGTTCTTCTGGAATTCCTTTGGAAATGTAAATCAAGGCCAATTCCTTTTCTTCACCTTCTGGATTGTGTTCCAATTCTTCCATTTCGAGTTCCATTTGATTCTCAAATAACTCCTGTGAACTTTTTACGGAAATCCACTCACCTAAAGCCATGGACAAAGCACCAGCTAATAATCCTGCGATTCCCGTTAACAATACTTCTTGTTGTCCGCTTGATGCTCCTGCGATTCCCATCACCAAACTGAAATTGGAGACCAATCCATCGTTTCCGCCCAGTACGGCTGCTCGAAGCGCATTTCCACCTACGGATCGATGTCGTTTTTCGAAGCGAGCCAAGTTGGAGCCAGAAACGTTTTTATTGTGGTTTAAAATATTTCGTAGAATAGTCACATGGGCCGTATCCGAAATGGAGGATTCCGTTTTGGTCGTTTTACGCGCATTGACTACCGCGGATGAAATGCTTTTCTCTGTGTCTAACAACACCCCTAAAACATAATCGTATCCAAGTACTTTTCCAATGCGCGCTAAGGTTTTTGCGCGCCACGATGGACCCGGTAGTTGATCCAACGGCAATTGATTGCTGTGCGCAAACGCTTCTGCGTGACTTTGTTCAATGGCACTCATTTGCTCGAAAACCTTTGCTACGTTTTCATCCTCCTCATGTTTCGCCAATAGAGCATAAAGGAAACTCGCATCAATTTCCGTTTGGATACTTTTTAAATTAATCATGCCGTTGCTTCGTTAAATAGATGGTTGAAATTAAGGATAATTTCCGATTTCTCCTGTTACTCGATGGGTCCTGGTTTGAAAATCAAGTTCCGCGCTCGTTTATATGGAAGAAAATACTTGAAATCCACGGAGAGATACGATCCGTTCATATTGCCATATACGACACGAGCGTCGTTGACATATTTGTATTTTCCAACGAATTGAAAGACGGGGGACATCGCCACTCTGGCCGTTCCACCAATGTAAAACACACCACTTTTTTTCGTGCGAAATTCGAATCCCGTACTTGCCGTTAAATCAAGGGCGTTTTTTTTGTGAATGTCAACAATTCCCAAATGAAAAAACTCATGTATTCCATATGGATGATCAATAATCCCAACATTCGAAGGCTTGTTCTGCAAGGCAATTCCAAGGGAAGCATTCGCGAAAACGACTTTGCTTAATTTCACGTTGATCACTGCCGCCAACGGTATGTCGTACTGAATGAAGTGCATCGTATTGTGCGCGACAATATTCGAGTCCGTTCGCTGCATGGTAATGCCATAAATGCGCTGCACGTAATTTAGTCCCGTTTCGATGGAAATCAATTCACTCAATCCGAGTCGAACAACTCCTCCAAACGTATAGCCGACTTGCTGTTGAATGGTTGTAGTGAAGTAATCTTTTGTTAAGGTCATGGAGTTCGGTCCAATCGTATTCGATGGAATAATCATGCGTGTTTGAAAACCAAAATAATTGGGAACACCGAACTTATTTTCCTTTTGGGAAAACAACGAAAAGGGCAGAAGAAATAAGATGATAATGATTACACGCATATCGACAGAACGTAAAAATACGAATAGTTGTATAGTGTGACTCGATTTTTATTCAGCGATCCAAGTCGTATTGTATTCTATTGGACGTCGGTGCGCTTGTGGCCATTCAATTTCCGGATATCCTACATAAAAGATTCCCAAGCACTTATCACGATCACTTAAACCTAAGAACGAAGTCATTTCACTGGAGTAAATCAATTTTGGCGTTGCCCAAAATCCACCCAATCCATACGCTGTACAGCTCAAATGCATGTTTTGAATGGCACATGCAACCGCTTCAATTTCCTCAATCTCTGGAATTTTCTCTTCCTCTTGACGTTTCATACTCACGACAATCACCGCGGATGAAATCAAGGGACGACGCAACAACTTTGCTAATTTCGCATCGTTCTGCTGTTCAGTTGGCGTTAATTTCAAATACGTTTCTCCGAGAAACGTGCTCAATTTTTGTAATCCTGCATCCGTGAAAACATGAAAACGCCATGGTTGTGTATTACCATGTGTCGGAGCCCATTGCGCATTCGTTAGGAGCATGTCAATTTGTTCCTTATGGACTTTCCGAGTGGAAAACTGCTCTGGATAAATCGTTCGACGACTCTTAATTAGCTCATTGATTTCGGATAAATTGAAACGCATAAATTGTATTTTACACAAAGATAACTTAATTCAATTGGAAGGAGCGCTAGGTGGATTTTGTATCTTTGAAAAAACCTAATTGTTTCATGAAATACGTATTTCTTCTTTCCATATGTAGTGTATTGTTCAGCTCATTCGGACAAAAAATCAATCAAGTTGACGGATATTCCTCCAAAATTACGGGAGAAGTCCTTCGCTATTTTTCACCTTTACACGAATTTGCGGATAGTTCTTTATTGACCCGTTGCAATGGAACATCGCCGATTGAAATGAATGGACAAATATCCACCGGCAAAGGAAAAACGACACAATTTCGTTTTTTAATTGGACACTCATCCGGAACGAGTGCAGCGAATCGTCATTTCAACATCAGCCTCAACGGACAATCCTTGTTTATCCTGGAAACACAACAAAAACGAACGGGAATTTTCCGTGAAGAAAAGCAAGTAAATTCCAATATTTCCTATGCATTACAATGCATCGAATACGATATCAACAAAGATGTATTTGCTTGGTTATACATCACTGTTCCCACATCCTGGGTCACTGAAAAAGCCCATTTTCAATTCAAGGGTGCTGATGAACAAAGCAGAGATTGGCTCATGGTTTTCATGCAGGAAAGCACATGGAAGTTTCAATTAGAAGCAAGTAATTTAATCCTCAAAAACGCCAAATTACGTGAGTTAAACTTGCGTTTGCAAAATCCACTTTACACGGAGTCAAAAGTCATTCGGGTCGACTCTCGTTTTTTTCACAAAGAATTCAAGGTAAGTCCGGGATATAATCATTTGTCTTTCGCTGGATACCCTATGGATTTCATAGGAACGGATACGGTTCGCATCACCATGGAAAATCAAAAATTCCAGCAAATCATCCAACTTCAAGCTACAAAAAACTACCAATTCCACATCATTCACCATTCGCACAACGATATCGGATATTCGCATTTGCAAACAGAAGTGGAACGCATCCAAACGAAAAACATCCGTGATGCGCTGAGTTGGATTTCCAACAATCAAGCGAGCACCGTTGAAGCAGTGTGGCACATCGAATCACTATGGGCCGTCGAGAATTTCCTGCGCAACGCCACGGAAACTGAGACCCAAAATTTTATTGAGGCCGTAAAAGAAGGAAACATTGTCCTCTCGGCGAATTACGCAAACGTTCTCACTGGACTTTCCCAACGAGAAGAATTGAATTGGTTGGTCGAATATGCGAAACAACTCGAACAAACCTATGGCATCCATGTATCCAATGCGATGATCACTGACATACCGGGAATTACCCAGGCTGGACTTGAAAATTACACCCGAAATCACATCCAATATCTGTCACTTGGACCAAATTACGTCGAGAACTTACCGGATCATGGTGATCGAGTAGGAGGGGTCATCAAAGAAAATGGCGATCGCGTTTTTTATTGGAAAGCGAGTCCAGATGCGAGCGAAAAGCTACTCGTTTGGACAGCAGGCAAAGGATATTCCTACTTTCACAACATTCAGGACAATGAAAAAGAAGCGAAATGGGAATCGCGCATTTCTGCGTATGTGCATCAATTAGAATCGACAAATTATCCATACGACATCGTACAATTGCGCTATACAAAGAATGCGGATAATGGCCCGGTTGACACGAACTTATGTCAATTCGTCAAAGCTTGGAACGAACGTTATGAATCTCCAACCTTGGTGTTAAGTAACGTGGATAGTTTGTTCGCCCAATTTGAACAAAAGTACGGGAATCAAATCCCCGTTGTAACTGGAGAGATTAGTCCATACTGGGAAGACGGCGCATATTCCACCGCTGTCGAAGAAATGGAAAACCGCAGCCTTTCCGTGAAAACAATTTCCATGGAAGCTTTTGCAAAAAAATCCAAGCAATTCGACCAACACGCCAAGGAATTTTACCAATTACACCGAAACATCATCCTGTTCCATGAACACACCTGGGGATCCTGGTGTAGCATTTCCGATCCCGAATTATTTTTCACGACAGAACAATGGCGCATTAAGAAGTCCTTCCTTGACTCAGCCCGTCAACAATACGAGCGATTGAGCAAAACACTTGGATTTAATGCTGTTTCAACAAGCATCGCACCGACTGTCACAAAGAGCATCATCACTGATTTCCAAGTGGATTTGAGCACCGGAGGGATTTCAAAATTGATCGTTCAAAACGAAGATTTAACAGCCCAAGATCTACCGGATGATCTCATGCAATTCATCTACAGTAAAGGAATCGCACCGATGGAATTCTATCGTCCACAAAACATTCAACCGTCCAACGAATGGGAGGATGAAAATCGAAAATCCATTCAACTGAACATGGAATTGGAGGGTGTTCAAAATTTAGTCGTTCAATACAGTTGGTTGAAAAACACCAATCGAATTTCGGTTCATGTAGCATTCGATAAAAACGAGACATTGGAAAAAGAATCCATGCACATGGCCTTTCCATTTGAACATTCCAATTGGCAATTGCGTTATGGTGACAACGATAAAATGCTGAACTATCCAGCAGATCAACTACCAGGATCAAACAAAGAGTTTATCTGTGCGAGTCAGAAGGTAGCATTATGCAACGGCAAACGAACAATCAGCATCCAAGCGCCAGCTTTCAGTTTGTTTGAGGTCGGAGGACTGATCAACGAAGAAAAAGTCAATGGAGCGAAAGTTTGGACGCGATCAAATGCTTCGGTAAATCCATTATATTTGTATGTGCTCAATAACTATTGGCACACCAATTACAAGGCATCACAAGGTGGACACTTTTCCTACGATGTCTATTTGGATATAGAATAACTAAACCTACTTGAGATGAAAAAAATGCTCGCTATCATTGTTGGACTTGTTACTGGAACTAGCGTAATGCTTTTATTCGGTTATCCATTAACACAAGCGCTTGTCACAGGAAGTTGCGCGATGATTGGTATGTACATTGGACAGTACCTTAGTAAACGTCGAGTAGAAAAGAAAGCTCAGTAAAAAGAAATAAATCTGTTATTTCTACAGCGCCAACTTCGATTTATTCAACCAAATCAACTGTACTTCGGTAGTTTCCTGAAGTCGTTCCGCAAGTTTAAAATAGCGTTCGGACAAAGAAGAAAGAAAGTCCTGAGCTTTGTTGCCTTCATCGCTCAATCCTTTCAACTTGTCAATTCCCCAGAATTTCACCAAATGATCGATGATATTCGCGTAGTCGTGACTCGTGTACACGCCAATTTTTTGTGTTATGGAAGCGTAATTCACGTATTGTTTTTTCTCCGTACCAAAGTCCATAAGAGAAGCAGGCATGACAATTTTTTTCTTCATCATTTGAACGAAGGCAGCTAATCCACCATTCGGATCAGCCTCCAAAACTTTACTCATAAAAAACTTGTACGCTCTTTCGTGCAAAGCTTCTTCACCTGCGATGGTGTTACAGATTTTTGCCAACAATTTATCGCCAGATTTAAAGGCAATTTTCCCAGTATTGACATGGGATATTTTTGTGGCACGTTCTTGAAAAGAAGTGTATATCAATCCATTATATGGATCTGCAGCGGTTTGCAAATCGATGCCATTGTGAATCAACCGTTGGATGGTCATTTCCACTTCACGCATGTCCACGCGCCCACTGAGGTACAAATACTTGTTCAACAAATCACCATGTCGATTTTCTTCTGCTGTCCATAATCGCGACCAGCGCACCCATGAATTTGAACTCGCCACATTGCGCTCTTCGTTGACACCTTTCAACAAATTGAAGAAGGTTTGATAACTTGGCAACGCTTCTTCGGTGATCATGTTTCCCACCAAGGAAACCATGACAGTATCTGGAACTTGCGCAATTCCTTCTTGTAAAACACGTACTTGATCAGCAAAATCTGCATCCGCCGCATTGGGGATGAAGTCCGTTGGTTGCCAGCTCGTTTCAGGGGTTTTCATTTTTTCATCGATGAACTGCTCAACGTGTTGTTCAATCGACGCGATCACTTCCATTTTTTCTTCGAATGCCATGCTGTTTGTTTGATTAATAGTGCGTGATCGGAAAAGAATATGCGTGCAAAAGTACCCTTAATTCGGGGAATGATGGTCCATCTGGTGAATTATAATATTAGTTGATTGATTATTAGAATTTTAAAACAATCATTTGTGATTCGAACCAATTCTATTGCCCAAACTAATTTTTGATTTGTTTGTAAGAACTTTTTCAACATACTGATTGACAATTGATGATGGATTACCCCTGATTGGTGAGAGTTCTTGACAAGCATAAACCCAAAATTGCTGCGCAATTTGCGGGTATTTTTGTTTTTATACGCTTATCAAAATAAATTTTGAACGAAGGTTCAGGATTACGCTACCGCGTATTCCTTGGGGGGAGTTCTTGACAAGCCAAACCCAAAATTGCTGCGCAATTTGCGGGTATTTTTGTTTTTACACGCTTATCAAAATAAATTTTGAACGAAGGTTCAGGATTACGCTACCGCGTATTCCTTGGGGGTAGTTCTTGACAAGCACAAACCCAAAATTGCTGCGCAATTTGCGGGTATTTTTGTTTTTACACGCTTATCAAAATAAATTTTGAACGCTTTAAAAACAAAAAACCCGGCACTTGCGTGCTGGGTTTTTGCTTGTGACCTCTGAGGTCGAAAAATCTAACTTTTATGAGGACTTGGAGGGGCTGAAGGATTGGGTTGATTAATCTGACGATGAATTTTCGAACTTCATCTTTTCAACCAAATCTTTGAAATACTTAGCACTCCAAATG
>Ga0228701_1000980_pt1 | contig 20803 bp, 16 predicted proteins | sample McNCre117_Aug_MG_2_FD_178017 | JGI IMG/M metagenome (GOLD analysis project Ga0228701, IMG submission 178017) | Freshwater microbial communities from McNutts Creek, Athens, Georgia, United States - 11-17_Aug_MG | ecosystem: Environmental > Aquatic > Freshwater > Creek | place: USA: Georgia...
AATCCTGAAGCTAGGCCAACCGTGCGAGCTTCGGTGAAGCGCAACAAGCCACCAATTCCGTTTCTTCGTCCCATTCCGGAGCTGTTCATGCCGCCCATTGGTGACTCCATCGAGGCAAAAGTGGCCCTGAAGCCCTCGTTGATGTTCACGCTGCCAGCCATCAAGTGAGAAGCAACCTTGAGTGCTTCTCGCTTAGGGCCGACCACGGATGCGTTGAGGCCGTATTCGGTGTCGTTGGCAAGTTCGATGGCTTCTTCGACAGTGTCATAGCCCTCAACGTCAAGCAGTGGGCCGAAAACTTCTTTGCGATAGAGATCTGCACTCGCGGTCACATCGGTGACTACGGTCGGGGCATAGAAGTATGGGCCGAGTTCAGGCAGCGCGTGGCCACCAGAAACCACTGTGGCACCGGCAGTCACGGCCTGGTCGACGAAACCTGAAACGCGGTCTAGTTGGGCCTGGCCAGCCAGGGTTCCCATGTCCATGCGGAAGTCCTTTGAGTGACCCACTGAGAGTGAGCGGGCGCGTGCAGCCAGCTCGGTCAGGAACGCATCCTTGAGGTGATTTGGCACATAGACGCGCTCTAGCGAAACACAAAGCTGACCGGCCGAACCAAAGGCGCCGGCGAGAGCAAGCTCTGCAGCTCGCTTGATGTTTGCGCCCTCAAGCACGATCATCGGGTTCTTGCCGCCTAGCTCGAGCGAATAGCCGATCAGGCGCTTGGCTGCGCGCTCGGCAACCAGGCGACCGGTCGCCGTTGAACCGGTGAAGGCAACATAATCGACATTGTCGGTGATTGCATTGCCGACCTCGGCACCGCCGCCAACCACAACGGTCCAGGCCGCTTCAGGGATGCCGGCTTCGATAGCCAAGTGCCTTGCAAATAGAACCGTCAGTGCGGTCTGATTATCGGCCTTCTGCACCACGGCATTTCCGGCAGCCAAGGCCGGTAGTACATCCAGCATGGTCAGTGCCAGCGGATAGTTCCACGGCGTGATCACGCCGACTACGCCTAGGGGAGCGTGCTCGACCCAGGTCTTGGTTAAAAACGGAATTCCGGCCTTGGTGCGCTTCGGCTTCAATGCCTTGGCTGAAATCTTGCCAAAGTAGCGCGCGGCGCCATAGGCTCCGGCGACTTCTTCAAAGGCGTGCGACTTGGCCTTGCCGGTTTCGAGTTGAACCAAATCAATCAAACGATCTTGATTGGCCATCAACAGGTCGTGGGTGCGAAGCAGAATCTGCGCACGGGCGGCTGGAGCAACAGCCTGCCATGACTTTTGGGCAGCTCGCGCTTTGTCTACTGCAGCGACAACATCCGAGCTCGAAAGCTGCGGCAAATCATAGATTCGCTTGCCATTAGTCGGGTTGATAATCGGCACGGTCGTGTGACCGGCTGGCAAGTGACTTAGCAGGGTCGGGATGCTGGTTTCGCTCATGCCCCAACTCTAAGACTTGGGTCGGACTATTTGGAACGAAATGGCACGGTTGCTGTCAATACTGTCCCGGCCTCGGTCATCGTCAAATCATGGCTAAAGGTGCAGTCATCCAGGTATGCGCTGCCAATGCCGCGGTTGCTGCCAAGGTCCAGCTTGGTTCCGTCGTTCTGAACCACGATTTTGACCAGGTCCGGCGTCGAGAAGCTGATTTCTAAGCGGATGTGCTCCGCCGATCCATGCCGAATTGCGTTTGAACAGGCCTCGCGAGCAATCTCCAAGACCGTTTCGACACAGATTGGGTCCTCGCGGAGGTTGCACTCCAGGTCATCGGCCAATTCGAAGTCGATTTCGCAGAGGCCGTGCCAGGTTTCTGAAATCTCGTCTAGCACCGGGCGCACCTCGGATACGGCACGGTCATCCTTGAGGATTTTGTCGAGGCGATCACGCAGCGTTTGCAGGGCAGCCTCGCCAGATTCGGTGACTTCACCGCGGGTCAAACTTCTCTCGATTCGAATCGCAGCGGCGGCAACTTCAGACTGAATCGGCCCGTGGATTTTGCGAGCGAACTGTTTCTTCTGCAGCCAGTGTTGGCCATTGAGCGCTGCGATGGTCCATCGAAGCTTGTCTTCGTGGTTGTTTAGTTGCTGCTCGATCGAGCGCATTTCTCGGCTAGCGGCATGGTTGATGCCGAAGAGTGAGCCGACCAAAAGCATGGAAACGGCACCATTGATTGCTAGTGGAAGAATTACCATCTGGTCCTTAGCGAACGACAGCACGGCTAATCCGCCCAAAAAACCCAAGCCGAATAACAGCAGTGCAACAAGCGGCACTCTTAATGCAGTAGTTAGTCGGTCTACCCAACGCGATAGCACAAATCTTGTAAAAGTCAGTGCGCTGACAATCAAGGTGAACGACATGAGCAGCAGAAAAAACGGGTTGATCTGCGGAATGTACTTTACGAAACCATTTAGCGCCAGTACCGACAAGACAAGTCCTGTTGTAATCGGTCTGCTCGATTCCTTCAGTCGCAGGTGAGTAATAAGTGTGCGCCACCGGAAGCGATAGGCCTGCGGGTCCAGGCGCACGAGTTCGATCTTTGGCAGGCTCGATGCGAGGGTTGCGCTGAGTGGTCTGAGAGTGTCGTTAATCAAAGATTGCAGTCTGATCAACACACGTTGTGGAGTCAGCATCAGCTCAGGAATAAGCGCGGTTTGCAACATTGACTCAATTGTTGAGAGCGTGTCTGAAGCCTCGTGCTCGAGTCTCGCTTCGCTGTCGATAAGGAGAGTTTCGAGCTGGTCCTTGGTAGCTTGCAGGGCGGCTCGTTTCGCACCCCATTCTGCTTTGAGACCAAAGGCAAGTGAGGTCCAAGCGAGGCCCGTGGCCATGACAACAACGCCGCCAACAAGTCGATAAATAGAAAATCCGGTGTCTGCTACTTGGAATGAAAATAGTGCGAATTGAAGCGTCAGTCCGCGCACTGCTCCGGCAACCACATAGCCAATTACTACCAAGATGACGCTGAGGGGACCGGCCTTTAATGGTCTAGTCAGAAACTTGGTCAAATAAACGATTGTCATCAATGCTAGGTGTGCGACAAAGACACTCAGCGCTCGCTGAAAAACATTGCCGTTTGCTAAATCTCCGGAACCAAGTGCGTGAGCGAGCAGGCCAAAGCCTAAAGTTGACCAGAACACGCCTGGCCCAAGGACGTGTCGCCCCGTGAGCCGTTTGAAGGCGAGTTCGAAGTCCACTAGTTGTCTCGGTTAGGGATTCCCGCGGCCTGAATGAAGATTCGAACTGCCTCGATTCGAGGGTTGATCTCATCCGAAGGCTGAATGCCAAGGTTTCTGAAAGTCGAGTTCAAGAGCTGCTCAACAGAAGACACCGATGTCTCGCGGCGTCGAGCAATCTCGGCGTTGGTGAAACCGCTGGCCAGCAAGCGCAGCGCCTCTACCTGGTTCTTAGTAAGCGCCGATAGCGGGCGGTCAGGGCGCAAATCATCGCGCACCTGAGGGCGCTCGCCGAGCACGTTGTCGATGGCGTTGACTAGATACTCGGTGTTGCCAACTAGTTCCTTGCGCAAGAAGCCGCAGCCGGCCGGAAGGTCTTCCATCTTCAAGCCAGCAGAGCGCAGGTCTGGGAACTTGGTTAGGAACAAGATTGCGATTCCTGGGTGACGCTTGGCCAGGATGTGGGCGATGTCGATGCCGTTGGCGCCTGGGCCAAGGTCGATGTCCAACAGAGCGATGTCTGGGTCGAACGCGCTGATCTGGCGCTTGGCCTCGACCGCATTATGAGCTCGGCTCGTGACGAAATTTACTGACTGGAGGGTCTGCTCAAGCAGTGCTGAAACTAGTTGCTCGTCCTCAACAATGAGGACTCTTCTCGATCGTCCTGGCATATTTCTAACCTAGGTTAACCACGGGTGATTTTATGGTTTGGCTGGGGATATCCCCAGGCGTTTTCCGGCTAGCCCAAGCTTCGCAGAAGTGATCATTTTGGCGATTTCGATGATTACGGCAGCGGCAGGGTCATCCTTGCTCGAAATTGCAACCGGTGCTCCAGCATCAGACCCTTCGCGCAGGGCCACTGAGATCGGAATCTGGCCGAGGAGCGGAACCGGTGATCCAGAAATCTTGGTCAATCGCTCGGCAACAGCGGCGCCGCCACCGTTGCCGAAAAGCTCAAACTTTGAACCGTCCGGTTGAACCAACCAAGCCATGTTTTCGATGACGCCGAACACCGATTGGCCGGTCTGCAGTCCGACCGAACCGGAGCGCTCGGCAACTTCCGCTGCGGCAACCTGAGGGGTTGTTACAACAACGGTTTGAGCGGTTGGTAAGAGCTGACCGAGACTAATCGCGACGTCACCGGTGCCCGGTGGCAGATCAACGAGCAAGAAATCCAGGTCGCCCCAGAAGACATCGCACAGAAACTGTTCGATAGCTCGGTGCAGCATCGGCCCGCGCCAGGCAACCGGCTTGCTGTCCTCGAGGAACATGCCAATCGAGATTACCTTGACGCCGTTGTCTGAAACTGGCGGCAGGATCATCTCATCCACTCGGGTTGGCTTATCGGTTAGGCCAAGCTGCCCGGGAATCGAGAAGCCGAAAATGTCGGCGTCCACTAGGCCAACGCGATATCCCTGGTCGGCGAGAGCCGCGGCCAGATTTGCGGTCACGGATGATTTGCCCACCCCGCCCTTGCCCGAACCGATCAAGAAGACCCGGGTAAGAGTGTCTTTGCCGAACGGGTTGAAGCGAGGCGGCTTGCCGTTTCTGAGTTTGGCCTTCAACGCATCGCGTTCGAACTGAGTCATCACGCCAAGGTTTACTTCAACCGAGGTGACGCCAGCCACCGCAGCAACTGCCTCGCGGGTTTCACGTTCGATCTTGGCCGAGGCAGGGCAACCTACGACGGTTAGCTTTACTTCGATGGTGGCTAGGCCGTCCGCGAAATCTACGGCACCGATCATATCCAACTCGGTGAGTGGCAGTCTCAGCTCTGGATCGATGACGGTGGCTAGCGCGCGATTAATCGCGGCGACGCTCATCCAGAATTTCCTTTAGGAGGTCGCGAAGCTCGTCGCGGACGAAGTCTTTGGTTGCCATTTCTTCCATGGCCAGACGCAGGGCAACGACCTCGCGAGCTAGATACTCGGTGTCGGCAAGGTTGCGCTCTGCTCGCTGACGGTCCTGTTCGAACTGCACGCGATCGCGGTCATCCTGGCGGTTCTGAGCCAACAGAATCAGTGGCGCAGCATAAGAAGCCTGCATCGAAAGAATCAGGGTCAACAGAGTGAAGTTAGTGGCGCGCGGGTCGAACTGACCGGCGGCTGGCATCAGGGTGTTCCAGGTTAGCCAGATCGCGACGATCACGGTCATCCAGATCAGGAACGAGCCGGTGCCCATTGCGCGAGCAAATGCCTCGGATGCGCGGCCGAAGTTCTCCTGGTCAATGGAAATCTTTGGCAGCAGGCGGCGACGCTGGCCGATAGGGGCGTCAAGGCGTCCGTTTGACTTAGCCATTAGCGACCCTCCTCTCGCCAGTCGTCAGGTAGTAGGTGGTCGAGCACGTCATCCACGGTGACCACACCAATTAGGCGGTTTTCATCGTCGACAACTGGCAGGGCCACCAGGTTGTAGTTTGCAAAGGTTCGGTGAATCACCGAGATGTGAGTGTCAGGTTTGACCGGCTCGAGTTCGGTGTCGAGAAGACTGCCCAAACGCTCGTGCGGTGGGTAGCGCAGAAGCTTCTGGAAGTGCACGACGCCCAGGTAGCGACCGGTGGCAACCTCATAAGGCGGCAAGGTCACGAAAACTGAAGCGGCAAGCACCGGTGCAACATCCTTGCGGCGAATCAGGGCCATCGCCTCGGCAACGGTCGCATCGGCGGCGCAAATAATCGGCTCGGTGGTCATCAAACCACCGGCGGTGAACTCGTCGAACTGCATCAACATACGAATGTCGTCAGCTTCTTCTTCGTCCATCAATTCAAGGATGGCTTCGGTGCGCTCTTCAGGTAGGTTCGCCATCAAGTCGGCGGCGTCATCCGGTTCCATGAGGTCGAGAACTTCGGCGGCACGCTCATCGTCAAGTTCGGCGATGATGTCGATCTGCTCGTCTTCTGGTAGCTCTTCGAGAACGTCGGCGAGACGTTCGTCATCGAGTTCCTCGGCAACCTCGATCATGCGCTCATCTGGCAAATCGAGAAGTGCGCTAGCAAGGTCGGCAGGGCGAAGTTCTGAATAGGTCGCGATCAGCTGCTGGGCGCTCTGGCCTTCTTCAGACTTGCCTTCTTCAACCACTTGTTCCCAAGCTGCAAAGAGGGTTGCGCCGCGGGCGAATGGTGAAGCTGAAGTCTTTGGGCGGCGAAGGAACAGCTCGGAAACGATCCAGTCGCTGTTTTTGCCAAGTTCGATAGCTAGGTCATCGATGCTTGCGCTGCCGCTGCCATCGAGCAAGCGAACCTTGCGACCGAGAATCTCGGCGATGACGCGAACTTCTTGGCCACGCTGGGTGAAGCGGCGAAGGTCGATTAGGCCGGTGGTGATTACCTGACCGGCAGAAATTGAGGTGACACGGGCGATTGGCACGAAAACGCGACGACGGCCACTGATTTCAACCAGCATTCCGGTGGTCTTCGGAGCACCCGATTTGCGGTACGAGACAAGAACGTCGATGACCTTACCAACGCGGTCTCCCGCAGGGTCAAAGACGCCACAGCCAGCCAATCTGGCGACAAAAACTCTCGTTGCGCTCATCCTTCAACCTTAGACGAGTCGCCGACGCCGTGCCAGAATGGATTGGTGAACAAAACCCAAAGAAACTCGCGCCGTATGCCAGCAACCGTGCCCAAGGGGCAGGTGATTGGCAAGTTCACCGAATATGCCGAGGCAGTGGCCTTCGTCGACGTTCTCGTTAACCACGGTTTTCCGGCCGGAGCGGTTGCCATTGTCGGCAAGGACCTGCGCACCGTCGAGCGCGTTCGCGGTCGAATGACCTATGGCCGCATCGCACTGAGTGGCGCAATCACCGGTTCATGGTTGGGTCTCATCGTCGGCCTATTCTTCGGCGGTTCAACTGACCCGAACGCCAGCCCAGCGGTTGGTTCGATTTTTTCTTCGGTCTTGATTGGCGCGGGCATCGGCATGCTGATCAACATCGTGCGTTTCTCACTTGCCCGCAATAAGCGTGCCTTCGTGAGTCAGTCTTCGGTTGTCGCCAGCAAGTATGAAGTGCAGGTGCCTGGCAACCTAGCCGAGCAGGCCGAAAAGGCTATCGCCGACCACGAAAACCACGAACACTAACCTGCGTGCTTGGCCAGCCAGGCCTCAAGTTCATCAACCTTGCGAGGCAGGGCGCCGGTCAGGTTCTCCACGCCGGTTTCGGTCACCAAAACGTCATCCTCGATTCGCACACCGATTCCGCGGAACTCGGCCGGCACGAGTAGATCATCCTTGTGGAAATAAAGCCCTGGCTCGATGGTGAAGATCATTCCTGGCTTGAGTTCGGCATCCATAGACATTTCGCGTCGCGCTTGAGCGCAGTCGTGCACATCTAGGCCTAGGTGGTGACCGGTGCCGTGAACCATCCAGCGACGGTGGTGCTGGTTCTCAGGGTTCAGGGAATCTTCAACTGATCCAGGCAAGAAGCCCCAACCATGAGTCTTCTCGGCAATCACGCGCATCGCTGTCGCGTGCATCTCCTTGAAGAGTACGCCTGGTTTAGCCATCGCGAAGACAGCATCTGCCGCCTCGAGCACGGCCTCATAGATTTCGCGCTGCAATGGTGAGAACTTTCCATTGATCGGGATCGTTCGAGTGACGTCCGCGGTGTAAAGGCTCTCCATTTCGACGCCGGCATCTAGCAGCAGCAGGTCTCCGTCGCGGACCGGGCCGTTATTGATGATCCAGTGCAGCGTGCAGGCGTGCTCGCCGGCGGCCGCGATGGTTTCATAGCCGAGGTCATTGCCGTTTGCGCGTGCTTCGGTGAAGAAGGCGGTCTCGACGATGCGCTCGCCACGAGGGTGAGCCTTGGCCTTGCCCAGATTGGCGGCTACCTCTTCGAAACCCTTGATTGACCCATCCACGGCTTTGCGCATCTCGGCAATCTCATACTGGTCTTTCACCAAACGAAGCTCAGAGACAAACTCGGCGAGCGCCGGGTGCGCCAAACTTATGAAGTTCTTGCCCAGTGACTCGACGAACTCGTCGTATTTGGTGAGTGAGCGAGTCTCGATGGCAAGTAGTTGGCTTACTTCGCCAAGCGATGGTCGTTGACCGACCCAGAATTCACCGATGGCAGAGTTCGCGAAGAACTCGGATGAGTCTTTGCCGGCGGTCTCACGAAGGAACAAAATGCTCTTGGTCGCTGACTCGCGGGCATCGATGACGAGGACAGAATCAGGAACGGTGTTTGCGCCCCAGCCGGTCAGGTGAGCGAAGGCCGAGTGCGGGCGATAGCGATATTCGGTGTCATTTGAGCGGGTGGCAGCCGGGCCAGCTTCGATCACGATGACTTCGCCGGCAAACGCTGCGGCAACCTTGGCGCGACGGTCCGGCGTGAACTCGGTGACCGGAGACGCGGTGACTGCGCCCGAAGAGTTATCTGCCCAACCCGAACCCATGTAGTCGAGGAACTGCTGGCTAGTTGGGGTGCGTGACCGGTTGGCCCCAGGGTCGGCCTGGGCTGCGGCTTTGCTTTCGGACTTCGCGGCGTCTTTGCTCATGGTTTCATTCTGCCATTTAGTTATGACACTGAGCGCGGAGGTAATCTGGGGGAGATGATTATCGACCTGCACGCACACTCAACCCGGTCGGATGGCAAAGAGTCGCCAACCGAAGTGTTCGAGCAGGCTGCGCTCGCCGGAGTCAACATCCTTGCGCTCACCGATCACGATACGGTTTCTGGCTGGGCCGAGGCTTCGGCAGCTGCTCGTCGTCTGGGGCTTGGTTTCGTGCCTGGCATCGAGGTAACCACCCGTGCAATGGTTAAGCGTCGCGACCGTGAACATTTCATCAGCGTGCATCTATTGGCCTATTTGCCAGACCCAAATCACGCCGCCCTCGCCTCAGTCTTGGGTGACTCGGTGGCAACTCGTGAGACCCGCGCCAAGGCAATGGTTGACCTGCTCGCCAACGACTTCGACATCACCTGGGACCTTGTTCTTGAGCAGTTGACCGAGGGTGCAACTATCGGGCGCCCGGCGCTCGCCGATGCCTTGGTCCAACTCGGTGTGGTTTCGCACCGCAGTGAGGCCTTCGAATCAATTCTTTCCAAGGATGGCGGCTACTACATCCCAGCTGAAACAGCGGATGTGTTCGACGCGATCAATCTGATTCGCGAGGCCGGGGGAGTTCCGGTGATTGCCCACCCACTCGGCGGTGCGCCAGACAACCTCGATCGAGGTGACCTGCCCCAGGAGCACTTCGAAAAGCTGATTGCTGGCGGGCTAGCCGGGTTCGAGGTCTTTCACCGCGAGGTGCCACAGGTGGCTCGAGAGTGGTTGCTTGGGCTTGCCGATAAGCACGACCTGATCGTCACCGGCTCAAGCGACTATCACGGTGAACATGGAAAGCCGAATCGCCTCGGCGAAAACTCGACTTCTCCAGAAATGCTACAGCGGATTATCGAAATGGCATCTGGAGTGGAGGCGCAGCTCTAATGCTTTGGTGGTACTCACTTACTTTGACTCTCGCGGGGGTGGCCCTCGCCGGTATTTGTTTTTTGTTTCCTCATTGGAACCTCGCTTGGAGTTCCGCATATTTAGCTGAGTTATTGTTTTTCATCTCAGTGCCAATGTGGATTGTTGTTCTTATCCGCTGGTTAATGGGCAAATAGAGCAAAAGAAAACCCCGACCGGTGGTCGGGGTTTTCAAGGTTTTGCAGACTAGGCCGGCAAATTTCCGCCGCGAGTACGAGTGCGATTGCGAGTGCGCGGGGTCGCCGGGCGCTGGTGCTCGCCGCCACCGTGAGTCTCAGCCTTTGGTGCCGAGCCTTCGGCCGACTTCTCGCCAGTTGACTTGTGTGGGCGATCTCCACCACGACGACGGTCGCGGTCTCCGCGGCCAGCGCCATCCTTGTGGTTTGAACCAGACTGGCCGCCTGGGCGACCCGAGTTTGCGCGGTTGCCGCGAGGCTTCTCATCGTCGCCTGGCTTCCAACCCTCAGGGCGCTTCGACTTAGCGATGCGACCCTTGGTGCCGGCCGGGATGTTTAGGTCTTCAAATAGGTGTGCCGAGCTCGAATAGGTTTCGGTTGGCTCAGGCTGACCGAATTCAAGTGCGGTGTTGATGTGGCCCCAACGAGTTAGGTCCTCCCAGTCAACGAAAGTAACTGCGATGCCTAGGCGACCAGCTCGACCGGTGCGGCCAACGCGGTGAAGGTAGGCCTTCTCGTCTTCAGGGATCGTGTAGTTGATTACGTGGGTCACGTCGTCAACGTCGATGCCTCGAGCGGCAACTTCGGTGGCAACCAGGATGTCCTTCTTGCCTGCGCGGAATGCCGCCATTGAACGCTCGCGCGCCTCCTGGGTCATGTCTCCGTGTAGCGCGGTTGCGTTGAAGCCGCGGTCGACGAGCTCTTCAGAAACCTTTGAAGCCTGACGCTTGGTCTTGGTGAAGATTACGGTCTTGCCGCGACCTTCGGCCTGAAGAATGCGGCCAACGACCTCATCCTTGTCTAGCGCGTGCGCACGGTAGACCAGCTGCTTGATGTCAGCCTTGGTCTGGCCTTCATCCGGGTCGTTGGTGCGAATGTGAACCGGGCGGTTCTGATACTTGCGCGCCATGGTCACGATGGTGCCCGGCATAGTTGCCGAGAAGAGCATGGTCTGGCGACCATCCGGGGTGTAAGCGAAAAGGCGCTCAACGTCAGGCAAGAAGCCGAGGTCAAGCATTTCGTCGGCCTCGTCTAGAACCATGAAGCGGATGTTGCCAAGGTCGAGAAGCTTCTGCTTCGAAAGGTCGATAAGGCGACCAGGGGTGCCCACGATGACTTGCGCGCCGGCATTGATCTCGGCGACCTGCTCCTCATAAGCTTTGCCACCATAGATCGCTGCGACCATGGTCGAGCGGTTAGCCGAAGCCAACTTCAAGTCATCGGCAACCTGAATCGCGAGCTCGCGAGTCGGCACGACAACAAGTGCCTTGGCGCCCTTTTCAGGGTCCTTGCCGAGGCTCTGAAGAAGTGGAAGGCCGAAGCCCAAAGTCTTTCCGGTTCCGGTCTTAGCCTGACCGATAACGTCCTGGCCGGTTAGTGCAACCGGGATGGCCTGTTCCTGGATTGGGAACGGGCTGGTAATGCCTCGAGATTCGAGGGCTTCAACGATGTCTGCATCGATGCCTAATTCGGCGAAATTCAATAGTGCTCCTAAGTCTTGTCCAGTCTACTCGCCGCTTAGCAATCGGGCTCGGAGATGACTATTCTTGAAGGATGTTCGATTGGTTCAAACGACTTCGCAGTGGCGCCCGCAAATTCACTTTGCCGGCCCGTGAAGAGCGCGCTGCCCGCAACACGGATGCGATCGATCTGAAGCCATACACTCCGGAGCCAAAGGTGTTCCTCGGTCAGTTGGCCTACCTTCAGTTGAGTCAGTTCGAGATCCTCACCAACGAGCTCAAGTTTTCACCGAAGACCCAATACAAGGCCGAGCTTTCTGAGGCCGCTGCTAAAAGCTTCGAGAAGTATCGTGCGATTTCAAAGAAACTTGCCGGGCTTGGTGTTGACCCAACCGACGCGATGGACCCATATGTGGAGCGCATCGAGACGTTTCACTCTCGCACCACCGGCAACAGCTGGCACGAGAGCATCATCAAGGTTTATTTGGTTTCTGGCCTCTTGGATGACTTCTATCGCCGCCTCGCGGTCGGGCTAGACCCGCTGATGCGCGCGGATGTTGAGAAGGCTTTGAATGACAAAAAGTTCGAGGCTTTTGCCAAGCGCGTGCTGCTTGAATCGATGGCAGCCGACCCGCAGCTGGCTTCGAATCTTGCGCTCTGGGGTCGTCGTTTGATGGGTGATGTTTTGCTCGAGCTGCGCGCTGCGTTCGATAACCGAAAGCTTGCCGGATTCCCGAAGACCAAGAAGTTGACCGCGATTGAAGAGCGCGATCTAAACCTCGCCGCTTATTCGAAGATTGAGCCGCTGATTTCTGAATTGATCGGTGCTCACACCGTTCGCATGGATGCGTTGGGGCTAACCGCTTAGTCGCGGTTCAAAAAAAGTTTTAGCTGAGGCTTAGGCTGCGCGCTTGTTGCCGAGCCAGCGAACGCCGACCACCATTGCTGCCGGCATTGCCAACATCACGATGACCCAGATCCAGGCTTCGTCATAGTGGAAACCGCACCAGGTGAGCAGAGCCCAACCGGCGGCGCCCTTGACCAGTGCGATTGCGCCAGGAACCAGCGAACCCATTGCCTTGGTGTTTAGACCTAGATAAGGGGCAACTAGCCCAAGAATTGCTGCGTAAACCAGGATGAATGCGAGTTCCATTAGGCGATGAACCCCACGCGACGAGTCTCTTCCTCGCCGATCTCGACATAACCGAGGGCTTCGGTAGGCACGATGAAGCGACGACCCTTGTTGTCGCTCAGCTTTAGAACCTTGGCGCCGCCTTCGAGAACAGCAGCAACAGCTGCTTCTACTTCGCTTGCAGTCTGAGCCGACTCGAAGCTGATTTCGCGGCCGCTGTCGCGGATGCCGATTCTGATGTCCATTTGAGACCTTTCGTTGCCTGTGAATAGATTACGTCAAACCTCAGACAGAGTGCGCGCTATAAATGTCTGTGCCACAAGGTAGTTTTGAGCGCATGACAGAGTTGCGTTTCGAGGGTTCGGCAGTGGCCGAGGCTGCGGTCGCACTCGAGTTGTCCGCCAGTCAGGCCGCAGTTGTGGCGCTCGAGCAATCGTCGGTTGCCACCGTTTATGGCGTGCCTGGTTCTGGCAAGACGGTCGCAGCGAAGGCATTGTTCTCAAAGCTGGTTGAAACCAGTGAACCGGCTCGAATCTTGGTCCTGGCGGCCAATCGCGAAAGCGCCAATCAACTGCGTGACGAACTCGCCTTGGCCTATCAGGGTGCAACACCGGGCCCGTTGGCTCGCACGCTAACCTCATTCGCGTTCGGTGTGCTTCGTTTGAAGGCCCTCAAGGATGGCCTGCGGCTGCCCGAGCTAATCAGCGGCAGCGAGCAAGATCGAATCCTTGCTCAAGTCATTGCCGAAGTAGTCGAGGAGGGGTTGCCGGAGGTCTCAGCGAGCTGGCCGGCGCAGTTCAACCGCCAGGTGATCGAACTTTCTGGCTTCCGTGCCGAGCTACGTGACTTCATCACAGTTTGTTTAGAGCACGGCATCAACGTTGCAGAGTTGATCGAACTCGGGCAGAAGCATCAGAAGCCCGAATGGGTTGCCTGCGCGGTGTTCTTCGATAAATATCTGCAGCAGGTTTCGGCTCCCGAATATCAAGGTCGCTACGACGCTTCTTCGCTGCTGCGAATTGCAAGCCAATGGTTGGCGGCGCAAGAGTCGCTTCCGACCGAAATTTCTCAAATTGAGACGATCATCGTTGACGATGCCCAAGAGCTAACTCCGGCAGCCATGCGATTGTTGCGTGTGCTAGCTGGTTCAGGCCGTGGGCTGGTTCTCATTGGCGATCCAGACGCTTCAACGCTTGGTTTTCGCGCTGCCGACCCTCGAGCCATGGCCAATCTTGCCGATCAGGTTGCTGCGGCACGCGGTGTTGCAACGCAAACTTTGTTCTTGACCCCAAACTTCAACGCACGTCCAGCCGAGCTTTCTGGTGTTTTGGCTCGAGTTAGTCGCCAGATCGACACCGCTAGGGCAGGCCGTCAGCGCAAGAGTCTGGTTGCGGATGAGGTCTCCGATGGCAGCCTCTCGGTGCACGTTTTCAGCCAGGCAACTGGTGAACTTGCCTGGCTGGCCAGACAACTTCGAGAACTCCATCTTTTCGAGGGCTATCGCTGGTCAGAAATCGCGGTCGTAGCCCGTTCTCGTTCAAACCTTGAACAGCTGTCGGTGGCACTGGCAAATGAATCGGTGCCGGTGCAGATTCTTGGTGCGCAATCGGCGCTCCGTGATGAGTTTGCCTCGCGCAGTCTGCTGGTGCTCGCCGACCTGGCGCTCAACCCAAGAGCCATCGAACCAGGCTTTGCTGTCGAATTACTGACTTCTGTTTTTTGTGGGCTAGACACTCTCGGCATTCGTCGTCTTCGACGTAGTTTGCGTCGCGAAGAGTTGCTAGCCGATGGTTTGCGCAACAGCGATGAACTCCTGGTTGCGCTATTCGAAAGCGCTGGTTCGCTTGCCGCCATCCGTGGCAGCGAAGCCCGAAAGGCTGAACGTTTTCTCAAACTTATGGCTGAGGCCGCCGAGATTGCTGCCGACGAATCAAAGAGCATCGAAGACCTGCTTTGGCAGCTCTGGTCGGGCAGTGGCCTCGAGAAGCAGTGGCAGGTTTTGTCATCCGGGGTTGGCGAAGTAGCCCTTCAGGCCAACCGCGATCTAGATGCAATGGTCGCGCTTTTCGCAGCCGCAAATCGTTTTGCCGAGCGAAACCCAAACGGCGATCCGCGAGTTTTCGTTGCCCAACAGTTGGCGCTTGGTTTGCCAGAAGACACCCTGGCGTTGAATGACAACTTTGCTCAAAAGGTCACGCTGGCGACGCCATCTGGGCTAATCGGTCGTCGTTTCAAAGTGGTTGCACTTCCGCAGCTCATCGAAGGTGTTTGGCCCAACCTTCGCCCTAGATCATCTCTTCTTGGCGCAACAGTTCTCGATGCGCTTCAAACCGGTCGTATTGATGAAGTCACCTCAGTGACTAAGTCTGAACTGCCCGATGAATTGCGAATGCTTTATAAGGCCGTGGGTGCAGCCAGCGAAAGACTCCTCGTGTCGGCCACCGATTCTGAGGATGACCAGATTTCACAGTTCATTGGGCTAATCAACGGCAAGGTACCAGAGCGCGAATCCTACGCGGGGACCCAACTGACTCTTCGTGGGTTAGCCGGTTCGCTTCGTCGCACGCTAGCTCGTTCGACGTCAGTGCCCGAACTTGACTCGGCTGCCCTTGGCCTTGCTCGCCTTGCCTCTGCCGGAGTTGCCGGTGCACATCCAGACAGCTGGTATGGCATGTTGGCGTTGTCAACCAACGAGCCTTTGGTTGATTTCGACGACCCTGAGGCTCAGGTTTGGCTTCGTCCATCGCAGCTCGAGGCATTCGCCAAGTGTCCACTGCACTGGTTCTTGAACGCACACGGCGGCGGTGACAACACCTTCTCGGCAAACCTAGGTTCGCTCGTCCATAAGGCCCTCGAACTAGGTGTTGATCTAAGTGAAGATTCACTCTGGGGGTTGGTTGAGTCCAAGTGGCACACGCTAAGTTTTGAGTCGGCCTGGCTCGAAGAAGCGGGCGAGCGCAAAGCCAAGCGCATGATTTCAAACATGGTGCAATACCTCCGCAAGTTTGATGCCGAAGGCGCGAAGGTGATTGGTCGTGAGGTGAACTTCGAGTTTGAAACTGGTCGAGCCAGGGTTCGCGGCCAGGTTGACCGCCTTGAACTTTATCCGGATGGTCGCGTGATGATCGTCGACCTGAAAACTGGTTCAAAGGCATTTACTTCAGACGAAGCCAAACAGCATGCTCAGCTCGGCCTATATCAGCTAGCGTTCGAAAACGGCGCCTTCGCGGACCTTCCTGGGATCGAACCTGGAACCGAGCTGGCCGGCGCCAAATTGCTGCTCGTGGGAACCAGCGACAAGCCTGTCGAGCGAAACCAGCCAGCTCTTCAAGAGGCACCTGAGGTCCGTCGCGACTTTGAGCGACTGATTGAGGCGGCGACCTCGGGCATGGCGATGACCGATCGGGTCTTCATTGCTCAAATTGATTCGCACTGTTCTAACTCAAACGAGTTTGGCAGCTGTCAGATCCACCTAACCAAGGCGGTGTCCTATGGTGGCTAAACCTAAGTTCACGGCCAACCAGGTTTATGCGGTAATCAAGCCGTTCTCGCTCACCGCAGAACAAGAAGCAGCAGTTCAGTTAGCTCCGGTCGCTTCGCCTTCGCTTGTTGTCGCTGGCGCCGGCAGCGGCAAGACCGAGCTCATGGCAGTTCGAGTGCTCTGGCTGGTAGCCAATGGCTTCGCTCGACCAGAGCAAATCCTCGGCCTGACCTTCACCCGCAAGGCTGCGGCCGAACTCTCGAAGCGCATCTATGACAGCCTGTTGAAACTTCGCGATAGTGAACTTTGGCCGGCTGATCTCGAATACGATTTCTCGCCACCAAACATTTCGACTTACAACGCCTATGCAAACGGGCTCTTTAGAGATTTCGCCTTGTCAATCGGCTATGAGCCGGAGGCTGCACTTCTTACCGAGGCGGCTGCATTTCAGTTAGCCCGCGAAGTAATCGTTCGTCAAGGATTCGAGGTCGATAGCCGACTTACCGACCTAGACGTGAATCTCAATCCGCTGATTGATGCAGTGCTGGCCCTGGCCCAAGAGATGAATGACAACATCGTTGGTGCAGCGCAGGTCGAGGACCTTATCGATGGTGTGATTTCCTCGCTCAGCGACCTGCCAAAGAAGGCCGGTTCGACCGACCTAACTCAATTCGCCTACATGGTTGACATTCTCAAGCCGCTGGTCTCGACTCCGGTCATTGCCAAGTTGGCCGAGGCTTACATCCAAGAAAAGCGTCGCCAAGGTTATGTCGATTACAGCGACCAGGTTGCCCTTGCCGAGCGAGCGGTGCGCGAGGTGCCTGCGGTTCGCGAGCGCGAACGAGCCACCTATAGCCAAATCCTCCTGGATGAATATCAAGACACTTCTTACCTTCAGACGCGTCTTCTAAAGAACCTGTTTGCCGGAGCCTCAGTGTTCGCTGTTGGCGACCCGAACCAGTCGATTTATGGCTGGCGCGGAGCCAGTGCTTCAAACCTGAGCCAGTTCCACCAAGATTTCGAGTCGGGGGAGGCCGCGGCTGATTTCACGCTTTCAACTTCTTGGCGCAACCCGGGTTGCGTGCTCGAGCTTGCCAATAAGCTAACCGGCGATCTCAAAGTTGTCACCCTTCAGCCGCGCGAGGGCGCCGGCGAGGGTCTGATCTCGGTCAAGTTTGAGCAAGACATGAACCTCGAGGCAGCAGCCGCAGCCAGTTGGTTCAAGTCCAAAATGACCGGCGACTCAACCGGCGCATTATTGATGCGAAAGCGCAGTCAGATGCCGCTGTTTGTCGATGCGATGCAATCGCTCGGCATGGATGTAGAGGTTGTTGGCCTCGGTGGGCTACTTGAGATGCCCGAGGTGGTCGATCTGATCTGTGCATTGCGAGTGGTGCATTACCCAGAGGCTGGATCCCAGTTGATTCGTCTACTCACGGGTCCAAGGTGGCGCATCGGCGCCAAAGACATCGAGCTTTTGCATCGTTATGCCACCAGGTTGGCCAAGCCGACCGATGATGACATCAAGGTTCGGCAACAGGAGGGTTTGGCCAAAGAAGACGCCGTCTCGATCGTTGATGCGCTCGATTTTCTGCTCGACGAGAAGACCCCAGAAAAGATTGGCTTCAGTGACGTCGGGCTACCACGTCTCAAGGATGCCGCCCAAACTCTGCGCAACTTCAGACGTCGCACCGGCATGCCTTTAGTCGAATACGTTCGCGTTGTTGAGCAAGAGCTCTGGCTCGACATCGAGGTCGCCGCTAACCCGAGGCGCAAAAACCCAATGGCTCACTTGAACGCCTTCGCAGCGGTAGTCGCGAGCTATGCCGGCAGCAACAACCGACCGCACCTGGGCGCATTCCTCGAGTGGCTCGAATTTGCCGACGAACGGGAACGTTTTGAAGTGCCGAGTACTAACCCCGAAAAGGGGGTTGTTCAGGTGCTAACCATCCATGCCGCGAAGGGTTTGGAATGGGATAACGTCTGTGTGGCAAACCTGGTCGAAGGTGACTTCCCAGGCGATGGCAAGGGTGGCACCGGGTGGCTCGGTTTGGGCCGCTTGCCATACCCGCTTCGCGGCGACCGCGATTCGCTGCCGGAATGGAACTTCCGCGGCGTCGCTAGCCAGCCTGAAGCGAAACAGAGCCACGAGGAGTTCAAGACCGCGGCCAAAGCCCACCAGCTCCTCGAAGAACTTCGCTTGATCTATGTTGCGGTGACCAGACCGAAGTCAGAGCTCCTGCTCACCGGTTCCTATTGGAAGCCGGGCAATAAAAAGCCTCGCGCAGCTTCACGCTTTCTCATTAGCGCGCTCGAGGTGGACGAGCTTTCGAGTGTTCAGTTACCGGAACTCGAAGCCGAGGTGAATCCGCTCATCGAGGTGCAGAAATTTGAGAGTTGGCCACTGGACCCACTGGGTGAGCGTCACCGGTCGGCGGTCGAAGGTGCCCGCGATCGCACGCTTTCGGCGATCGAAAAAGAAGCCGAGTTGGCAGCTGGCATCGAATTCGGCGATCGAGTGCAGGCAGACATTGACCTTTTGTTGGCCGAGCGCGAAGCACAGCAAGTAGCGAGCCAAATTGTGGAACTTCCGGTTCGTGTGCCGGCCTCCAGGTTCAAAGACTTTGTCTCCGACTTGCCGGCACTAGTCGAGCGGTATCGACGACCGATGCCCTCGAAGCCATACAAGCAAACCCGTGCGGGCACACTTTTTCACTCTTGGGTCGAGGCGCGTTACGGCGCTGAGCATATAGCCGAAGAACTTGAATCAGCCGATAACGAAAATCGCAGCCTCGACCTCGAGTCGATCGCGGACCTTCAGGCAAACTTTGAAACCTCGCGCTGGGCTGGCCTAAAGCCACTAGAAGTTGAGCGCGAGATTCAATTGACCATTGAGGGCAACACTTTTATTTGCAAGCTAGATGCAGTTTTTGAAACCGAAAACGGTGTCGAGGTAATCGACTGGAAGACCGGTAAGCGACCTAAGAACCCAGCGGATGAAGAGCTGCGTGCCTTGCAACTGGCACTCTACCGTTTGGCCTATTCGCGATTCAGCGGGTTGCCGCTCGAGAAAATCGAAGCCAGCTTCTATTTCGTAGCCGACAACGTCGAAATAAAGCCAGTGAAACTGCTCACTGAAGTTGAATTGATCGACCTCTGGAAGTCGACAATCGCGAACTAAAAGAGTTCGTTGTCTGACTTTTCAGGCAACTCGATTGGCTTGGTCTTGTCATCGACTTCGCTTGAGCGCTCCGCTGCAGAATCTTCTTCGGCAAGTTCATCTAGCTCGAAATCTTCGGCAATCACGTCAATCGGCGCGGTCTCAAGTGAAACCTCGCTATCAGCAACAGTCTCGGTGACCTCGTTGATCTCGATAACCTCAAACTCGTCGTCAGACTCAATCGAAACGAAGGTTTCAGAGATCTCTTCAATGATTGGCTCGGCGACAAATGCGGCGATTGGTGCTGCGGTTAGGCGACCAATAACGCCGGCCTCTACGTCCTCGGCCAGGGTGGTCAACATTTCAACGGCGTCATCGATGATCGACTGGTCACCCTTGTTGACGCCGTGCATCAACCAACGAGCGCGTTCGAATTCGCTGTAAAGTACCGCGCGCTGACGCACCGAGTTGTCTACGCCAGGGCGATTTGCAACGTAAGCCGCCAAAACAGCATCGGCGAATGGGTCGTTTTCTGAGCCGAGAATCCAGGCTAGGTCCTCAGCTGGGTCGCTGACCTTTAGGCTGCTCCAAGCGAGAACGCCAGCAACGGTGCGGCCATCCTCTTCAAGAACTGTGTCGCCATTCAACGCACCGTGTACCACGGTCGGCTGGAAGCGGAATAGGGTTGCATCCTCGAGCACTGCTTCCCAACGAGAAAGCAGGGCCGGCGGCACCTTGCCGGTTGCGGCAAAGCGATCTAGTTCTGCGGTGCGAGCACGAAGAATGTCTTCTGGCTGGAACTCAGGCAGGTGTGCGTTTTCAACGACAGTTAGCGGCAACTTGTGAATAGCGGCAATCGCCAGACCAATGTTTCGAGCCAACTCTGATTCGCCGCTCACTGCACCGACGTTGATTGGGGTGCCATACACGAAATCGAAGATTAGGGCTCGGGCGCCCTTGTCATCCTTGGTTTCACCGATCAGGTTGGTGATCTTGAAGGGCAATGCCTCGCGACCAGAAGCACCAAGAGCGCGCAGTGCCTGAAGTTCAACTTCTTGCTCGGTGCCTGCCGACTGGGTGTTCGCGATGCGAACCACATAGTGCTCGCCAGTGGTTGCGGTCAGAAGAGCGGTGTCAAATGCGCCGTCTGCGCCTGCGTTCAAACTCTTCACCTGAACGAAATCAAGGTGGCGGACAGCGTCCTTAGCTAGCGCAGCTAAAATCAAGGGAGATTTGGCCATGTATTTCAGGGTAGACAAAAACTAGCCAATCACACTGCACCGCCACGCCCCCGACGAAGGAAGTCAAGATGCACGAACCGCTCAGCCTTCCGCTGGCACGCTCGGCAATCGACCGCGACAACGTCCTTCGTTCCGAACCAGGTTTGCTAAACAAGCTTTGGCAAGATGATTCGGTTCGAGTCTTGGTGCTCTGGGATGGCAAGACCCTGCTGCTTGGCTCTCCGGATGAGCCGAGCCCTCAGCTGCGTCTCCTCGCCACCCGAGAACTTGCAACTTCACGTGCTGCCGAAAGCGTGGCCATTGAGGCTTACCTAGGTTTCACGGTTGCAGCCGAAGCCGGCATCCCGGCCGAAACAAAGATTTTGCTTGCCTCAGTTGACGCCGCCGGCGCCGCAGAAATCGAAGCCGACCCCGAAGCCTGGCACGGCCTTCGTCGCACTGGTGCTGGGCTTAGCGCCCGTGACGCAGGCCTCTATGCAGAGGCGCTAGCGCTAACCAACTGGCACGAA